>JAEAME010000053.1_pt1 | contig 172390 bp, 155 predicted proteins | sample 8958731 | NCBI WGS metagenome assembly JAEAME01 (sample SAMN16933194, study PRJNA681113) | bioreactor sludge metagenome | isolation source: anerobic bioreactor sludge (Control) | place: India:Bengaluru | collected 2018-10-24
GTTTGTCTCGATTGGGAGTGCAAAAGTACAAACTTTTTTATTACTACCAAATATTTTTTAATCTTTTTTGCTAAGAAATTGCGATTTTATCTCTATTTGCATCAAATAAAGAGTGTTTTAGACTGGTTTTGTTATTTTTGGGAATGATTTATTAACGTAGTTTTTATTGCAAGAATTAATTATTTGAATAAACCTTAGTATTTTTATAATATAAGTCCAGTTTGTTTCAACAATAAGTGTTGCATTTTTCACCAAAAAGCCGGTATTAGAAAAATCAAATAAGGAGTTATTCTATTGAAACGAGAATTTATTATGTTAACTCTTCGTTTAAAACTTCTAAAATAAGGAGTTATTACCCAAAAGATGTGCATCATTCACCACAAAAGATGCACATCTTTCATGGTAAAAGATGTGCATCTTTTTTCAACTAATTTTAAAGGAAGAAAGTTTATTTTAAGAAATAGGGCTCTTATATAAATAGTCCTTAAATAAACTTACATTTGTTTTTTCTTTGCAAATATACTAAAAATATTTGAATTATTATGTGTACTTTTATATTTTTAATGGAACAAAAAAAGAGAATAAGTTGTTGTTCTTATTCTCTTTATTGATCTATGTTTTATCTCTAATTCTTAAATGTAGAAATCTTCATCCAAAGGACGTTCTGGCTTTTGTGGTTTAGGCCTTTCAGAGTTGTTTCTGTTATTATTTGGACGGTTGTTGTTTGGACGTTCTGGTCTTTCTGGTCTTTCTCTTTGTGGTCTTTCAACATATCCTTCTGGTTTTGGAAGAAGTACTCTGTGTGAAAGTTTAAATTTACCAGTCTTTTTATCAACTTCAATAAGTTTTACCTTAATCTTGTCTCCAACCTTCAAAACATCTTCAACATTATTTACTCTTTCCCAAGCTAATTCAGAAATATGTAATAAGCCATCCTTGCCAGGTAAAAATTCAACAAAAGCTCCAAATGTTTGAATATTTTTTACTTCTCCTTCGTATTCCTGTCCAATTTCTGGAACAGTTGTAATACCTTTAATTCTTGCTAAAGCTGCATCAATTCCATCTTTATTTACAGATACAATATCAATTACTCCAAATTCACCTTTTTCTTCAATTACAATTGTAGTCTTGGTTTCTTTTTGCATTTCTTGAATTATCTTTCCACCAGGTCCAATAACTGCTCCAATAAATTCTTTTGGAATAGTAATTTGGAGAACTCTTGGAACTTGTGGTTTATAGTCTTCTCTTGGTGCAGGAAGTGTATTATTAATAATATTTAAAATATGTAGTCTTCCTTGTTTTGCTTGAGAAAGTGCTTGTGCAAGAATTTCATATGATAGTCCATCACATTTAATATCCATTTGACAAGCAGTTGCTCCGTCAACGGTTCCAGTTACCTTAAAGTCCATATCTCCCAAATGGTCTTCATCTCCTAAAATATCGGAAAGAACAGCCCATTTCCCATCTTTTGCAATTAATCCCATTGCAATACCAGATACAGGTTTTTTGATTTGAACTCCTGCATCCATAAGTGCCAAACATCCAGCACAAACAGTTGCCATTGATGAAGAACCGTTAGATTCTAAAATATCGGAAACAATTCTTATGGTGTAAGGACATTCTTCTGAAGTTGGAAGGACTTGTTTTAATGCTCTCATTGCAAGATTACCATGTCCTACTTCTCTTCTTGACAATCCTCTATTTCCTTTAACTTCACCAGTTGCAAATCCAGGGAAATTGTAATGAAGAATGAAATTATTCTTTCCTTCAATCATTGCTCCATCTATAATTTGTTCATCAAGTTTTGTTCCAAGTGTACAAGTTGTAAGGGATTGTGTTTCTCCACGAGTAAAGATTGCAGAACCGTGAGGAGTTGGAAGGTAATTAACCTCAGCCCAAATTGGACGAATTTCATCTAAACGTCTTCCATCCAAACGAACTCTTTCGTTTAAAACCATATCTCTCATCGCTTCTTTTTCAGTTGCGTGGAAGTATTTACTGATCAAAAATTCTTTTTCTAATGCTTCTTCTTCACTTAGTGTGTCAATGAATGCTTGTTTAATTGCTGCAAAACCTTCTGCTCTTATTGATTTATTTGGTATTCCTTGTTTTGCAAAATCATAACATTGTTGGTATGTAGCATTATGTATTTTTTCTTCAAGTTCTTTATCATTGGTTTCATGGCAATATTCTCTTTTTTGAGTTTTATTAGCCATTTGTTCCAAATCTTTAATTGCTTGACAATGTGTTTTGATTGATTGGTGAGCAATTTTTAAAGCTTCTAACATCATTTCTTCAGAAACTTCTTTCATTTCACCTTCAACCATCATTATATTATCTTCAGTTGCAGCAACAATCAAGTCCAACTCTGCCTTTTCCATTTCTTCTATTGAAGGATTAATTACAAATTTTCCATCAATATATGCTACTCTTACTTCAGATACTGGTCCATTAAAAGGAATATCAGATACTGCCAAAGCAGATGATGCTGCAAGGGCTGCAAGAGCATCTGGAGGAGTTGTTTGATCTCCTGATATTAAAGTAATTTGAACTTGAACTTCAGCATGAAAGTCTTCTGGGAATAGAGGCCTTAGAGCTCTATCTACTAAACGAGCAATTAATATTTCATATTCTGAAGGACGTGCTTCTCTTTTAAAGAATCCTCCAGGGAAACGTCCTACTGCTGCATACTTTTCTTGATATTCCACTGTTAGTGGCATAAAATCTACATTCTCACCTGCTTCTTTTTTAGCACAAACAGTTGCCAAGAGCATTGTATCGCCCATTCTTACCACTACTGATCCATCAGCTTGTTTTGCTAATTTACCTGTTTCAATTTCAATTTGTCTTCCGTCTTCAATTGTAAAGACTTTTTTGATTGCTTGCATCTTTTTCTTTCTATTATTTTACCTCTTTCTAATTGGAGCCAAATTAGATTATTTCTTACTTCTTTTTTTATTAAGTTTGCTCCTTAAACTACTTTATACACAAAAAGGCAATTAGAAGCTAATTGCCTTTTTAATTTTTTATATAAGTACTTGAAATATTATTTTCTAATACCTAATTGCTTGATTAATTCACGATATTTAACAACGTCTTTATCTTTTAGATAATCTAACAAACGTCTTCTTTTACCAACTAATCTAACCAATGAACGTTCGGTAAACTTATCGTTTTTCATTCCACGAACGTGTTGAGTTAAATGTTGAATTCTAAAAGTGAATAATGCTATTTGCCCTTCAATTGAACCAGTATCTTTTTCTGATTTACCATATTGAGCAAAAAATTCTTTTTTCTTTTCGGCTTCTAAATACATATCTTAATACCTACTTGTTTATATTTTTCTTATTATTTCCACTAATTGAGTTTGCAAAGATAGAAATTAATTTTTTATTAGCAACACTTTTTTTATTTTTTTTATTTTCTACCTTTTCCAAACCTTATCTCTTTTCTTTCTTTTTGCAATAAAAACACATAAACCTATTGCTAAAACGATTCCAAAAATATCTGCAACAACATCCAAAAACTCTAAAGACCTATGAATATATTTACCAAGAAGAAATTGCATTAATTCTGTAAAAACTGCAAAAAAGATTGATATTAAAATTGTTATTTTAGAGGAATGAGCAATTGTTTTGGAAGGCGAAAACAGTCCAAATAATAAAAAAGCAAAACCACCAAACATTATGGCATGAACAAATTTATCGAAATGAGGGATAAAAGAGAAAAAACCAATATCTTTAGGCAATGATTCTGAAGGAGCTAAAATTGCAAAAAACATTAAAGCCACCCACAAAATAAAAAAAATTAAATTTAATTTTTTACTCATTTAATTGGTTCAAAAAGAAAGAATAAAAAAAGATGCAAGGAAATTTACATCCAAGCATCTTTTCATATCTTTAATAATAATATTATAGTCCGATAAATGAAGTATAAGCTACTGAATCCATTAAATCATTTACATCTGCAGGATTAGTAAGTTTAATCTTAATTATCCATCCAGCGTTGTATGGATCTGTGTTAATTGCTGCAGCATTAGATTCCAATTCAGCGTTGAATTCTAAAACTTCTCCAGCAACAGGAAGAACTAAATCAGAAACAGTTTTAACAGCTTCAATTGAACCAAAAATTTCATCTTTATCTAATGTTTCACCTTCAGTATCTACATCAACAAAAACTATATCTCCTAATTCGTGTTGAGCAAAATCTGTTATACCTACATAAGCTTCATCGCCTTCTATTCTTAACCATTCGTGGTCATTTGAATACTTTAAATTTTCTGGAAATTTCATATCTATTTATTTTTTTATGTTAATTTTCTTCTTACTTATTTCAAGCTTCAAAATTACTATAATTTTTAATATTACCTAATAAGAAATCTATCTTTTTATTATTTTACGCCTTAAAATCTTATCATCCAAACCAATAGACATAATATACATTCCTCTTTTTAAAGAAGATACATCTATTTGTTTTTGGTTACCTGTCTTTGAAATTTGCTTTCTTCCAAGCATGTCAAATATTTCTATTAAATTAACATCCTTTGTTGAATTTATATTTAAAACATCTTTTGCTGGATTAGGGTAAATTTCAAATTTAACATCTTCTTTTATCTCTTTTAACCCAATCAAATCCACTGCTCTTTTAACAGCTTCTAGTGCAGAAACCTTTCCCCAACCCCAACTATTATTTGGCACTGTAGAAGTTGTATAATAATCAACACGTGCTGTTTCTTCCAAAATTTGTTTTATTTGTATAGGAGTTAAATCTGGATTAGCTTCTAACATTAGAGCAACTATCCCTGTTACCATTGGAGAAGACATTGATGTACCAGATAGTGCTGTAAAGGAATATGTTCTATCATTTAAATATACATCTCTAATGCTTGGATAACTTTCTGTTGAATAAGAAGAAATGGAAGAAATTACTGCAACTCCTGGAGCTGCAATTTCTGGCTTTAAAGCTCCGTCTAATCTTGGCCCAATACTTGAGAATCCGGCTCTAGCTCCTCCTGAAGTAGAACCTCTGATTTGAGAATTATATGCAGCAACCGCAATCATTCCATCGCCTACTGCTGGTTCTCCAACACCATATTGAGTATCTCCTAAAATATGGTTTACTTTATATCTTGCAAAATCAATTCCCCAATTACCTACTCCTGTACTCAAACAAGCAACATTCCAAGCATGAACTGTTCCTTGTGGTGAAGTTGTTGAAAGCACAACAAAGTATTTCCCCACTGTATAATTTGATAAACGAACCTCCCATTCTGCAACAGGTCTGTTTGAAATTGGAGTTGAAGAAGAAGTTGTTGTTCTAAAAATCAAACTATCTCCATCATTAATAACACAAGTATCATTAATAAAATCATTTGTTGAAGTATTTACCCAAGGTGTTGAATAAATTAATTCAAAGAAATTATTATAAAACTCAAGTCTTGAAGCAAAACTGTTTGTACTGTCTCCAGCCATAGTGATTGTTTGCCCCCAATAATTATCACTATTGGACTGTAAATCAAAACCAACACCTGTAGATATTGTATCATTATTTGTAAATATCTTCTTTACATGAAACTTTTCAGTTCCATTATTCCCCCCACTTGTAACAAATACTACACTATCCAAATCGGCCATTTGCTTTACAGCTTGATCTAATAATGATGTTCCATCCATCATCCCAAAATGATACAAACCCCAGCTTCCATTTATCACCAAACGTTTATTTCTTTTCTTTGCTTCATTTCTCATCCAAGAATAAGCATCTAAAATTGCAGCTTCGTCAATTAGGAAAGTTGCCATAAGCAATTCTGAATCGTAAGCAACACCTCTATATTGAGTACCTGCTCCTGCTCCTGCAGCAATCCCACTAACATGAGTTCCATGAGTTCCTATATTATATATATTTAATGTATCACTTTGTGCTTGCAGTAAGGCTTGTTGTCCATAAAACACAGTTCCATAGAACATACTATCAGGTGCAGGTCCTTGATTTCGGAACTGATCCCAAGCTGCCAATATTCTATAATTATTTATTGAAGAATCATAGAACATTGGATGAGTGTAATCAAAACCCCAATCAGTTACTCCAACAATTACTCCCTTGCCAGAATAGCCTTGAGGAAGTTCAAATCCTTGCCAAACTAAATCTGCACTCACATCATTGGTGGCTTTATCTAATAATGGACCATTAATCTTTCTTGAAGTTTCTATATCGATAATGTTATCTAAACGCAACACTTCATTTACTCTGCAAATTGGAATATAAACTGTATAGATATTCCCAAATTTTGCCCCTATCCTACAACCTATTTCAGTAATGCTTTTATCTTGAAAGTTGCAGTTAACCTTAGCAATTGCTGATAGATATTCAACTCCATCAATATTTCTTATTGGGTATTTCTCAGAAAAAATTGATTTAGACTTCTTCTGATAGTTATTAATAAATCCCTTCATCCCAATTCCAATGTTTTGAGAAAATAAAGAAAAGGTTATTAATAATGAAAGACAAAAAAGTAAAGATTTCTTCATAAATAATTTTTTTAAGGGTTAATTGTCAATGCAAATATAGAAAAAGAATTAATAGAAAAAGAAAAGCGTTCTGAAAAAATCAAAACGCTTCCAAGTTATTAACAAAAAATTTTAATATTCATCTTCATGAAAAAAGAAATCTTCCTTCGTAGGATAATCTGTCCAAATTTCCTCTATGCTATCATATGTTTCTCCTTCATCTTCCATTTCGGTAAGATTCTCGATAACTTCTGGTGGTGCACCACTTCTTAAAGCATAATCCAATAATTCCTCCCTTGTTGCTGGCCAAGGAGCATCTTCCAATTTTGACGCCAATTCTAATGTCCAATACATTGTTAAATAATATTTTAAAAGTACAAAGACTAATATAAGTATATACCTTAAATTTTTTGCAAAAGTAATATTATTTCATTAACAAACAAATTTTCGGTACTCTTTTTACTAAAGAATTTTATTTTCAAATAATACAATCCATAACAAACATTATGCCATACTTATTTATTGCCTTAAGTGATAACAAAAATTAATAATCCAAATTCCCAATAATAAAAAACGCCAATTCACATAAATTAAATCGGCGTTTTATTTTAAGTCAATCAATGACTTTTTAATCAGTTTATTCTCTTAAGGATTAACAGGAGTATCAGAATTATTGATTTGAAGACCCTTAATATCTTCATAAGAATCAATTTCAATAGGCATCTTCTTAAAGCTATCCCTCATATCCAAAGATGAGCGTAAACGGATAAACTTTCTTCTAATTGTTGACAGATTAGCCTCTTCCAAAGTATCAACTGCCTTAGCACTGAACTCAGGCGAAATAGTTCCAATCTCCCCAAGTTTCACAGGATTACCTTCCAGCAACTCCCATTTCAAAATGGTTTCATATTGCGTCAAAATACCATAAACATCACCCCTTGAAAAAGCAGAAGTTTCGGCAATTCGTTCAGCAACCTGCTTGGAATCAATAACCTTTTTTCTCTTAGGACGCAACAAGTATTTCATACCTGGATTAAGTCCTACTGAAATTTTTCGCAAAACGCGAACAGCCAACATTGGCATAATAACCTCCTTTTTTAAATGGTTTATAAATAATTTTTAATGATACCAATTAAACGTATGATATATGAATTTATTTGATTGCTTTAAAAAAAAATAAAGAATATTTTTACCCAATAAGCCATTTTGCCAAAGCTAAACTATAACTTAACATATAGCTAAACTATAACTTAGCATATAGCTAATCTATAACTTAGCATATAGCCAAACTATAACTTAGCATATAGTCAAACTATAGATTAGCATATAGCTAAACTATAACTTAGCATATAGCTAATCTATAAGTTAGCATATAGCCAAACTATAATTTAGCTCATAGCTAATCTATAAGTTTACTCATGGCAAAACTAAAGTTTGCTTATAGCTAAATTACTATTTTACTCTATGCTTATTTATAATTTAGTTTCTGAAAAAAGAAATAGGCAGAATTTTATTCTGCCTATTTCGTAAAGTAAGATTAATTATTGATGGTTTTCAACGACTTATATCATCAACTCCAAATCTGATACACTACCCAATCTAATACACTACCAATTAACCATAAAAAATATTATATATTAATTATTTATAATCACAACGCCCAATCTGATACACTATACACTATCCAATACCCACTACCGCCCAGACACGCTATCATTAACTTCTTTAATTAATCCATTTTTATCAACATATATATCTATTTTTAGAGCAGTAGCATCACCAACAGTACCATTCCTAATCTCATACTTACAGTTTCTATTTAACTTAAAATTTCTTATTATATAACCCGAACAAGTTCTAACATCAAAACTTTCAGGAATATCATTTAGATTTATTGAATATACTCTCTCACTACCCGTTTTGAGTTTTAAATAATAACAATCATGATTATCTTTGTCTATAATATATATAAGTCCAAAATATGTACTACCTGCTTGAAATAATTGTTTCTCTTCATCAAAAGAGAAATTATTCCCTGCACATGAAGCAAACAATAATATTAAAGCTATTATTAGATATGTTATTTTTTTCATAAGTTAAAAATTATTTTTTATTTCTTCTTGTTTTTTGTTGTATTGGTATTCACTCCACCATTTATCAATAACTTTTATCTTTTGTCCGTCGTGTGGGATTTTAATCTCCGTCGTGTGGGATTTATAATCCCGCACTATATTATTATTAGGATTTATAATCCGATACTTATTTATTATCTACTTTATTTGCTGGCAAATATACAAATACATTTTAATTAATATATTATGTGAGAATATTTTTTGAAGACAAGTATATCTATAAAATAACAAAGTGCGGAATAACTTATCCCGCACTTTGAAATAATACTCTTGTTTTTAGTATTTATGGATTGAATTAACCTTGAAAATAAATTTCATCTTGTTTGTATTCTTTCATCAAAAATCTTGAAAGGCAAAACAAATAATCAGAAAGACGATTTATGTAAATCAATGATTTATCACAAACAAAACTTTCTCTATTTAGCTTTACAAGCAATCTTTCTGCTCTTCTGCATACTGTTCTTGCAATATGTGCTTGCGAAGAAATATAGTATCCTGTTGGAAGAATAAAGTTTTTAAATTTAGGCAACTTTTGTTCAATATTATCAATCGTATTCTCAAGCCACTCTATATCTAAAGAAGAATCTTTCCAAAATTGATCTGAAATTTTATCAGCATCTTCTTTACTTTCTGGCAAAGAAGCAATAATTGATTCAAGCTTAAACATAGAATTTATAATTCTAAGAAGGTCTTGTGTAAGTTTATTGTTTTGAGCTTCTAAATTAGTCTTTCCTCCTTTTTTCTCTCTTTTAATTATTAAGTCTCTAACCAGTCCAATGTGAGAATTTAGCTCATCGAGAGTTCCATAACATTCTACTCTAAGGTCAAACTTATCTACCCTCTTTCCTCCAATAAGTGAAGTTGTGCCCTTATCTCCTGTTTTGGTATAAATCATATTACATATACCTTTCTACAGCCTTGATTTCAGGCAATTCTTCTATAACGGCTTGCTCAACTCCTTGTTTAAGAGTCATCATTGCATGAGGACAAGATCCACAATGCCCTTGAAGCTCTACATAAACTACTTTATCGTCTGTCAATTCTACAAAACGAAGATCTCCTCCATCATTTTGAAGATAAGGTCTTATCTTGTTAAGCACTTCTTTAACTTTTATTTCTAAATCTTGTTTTTCTTGTGGTGTCATAAAATTTTATTTTTTGTTTTCTTATCTCAACTCTCTCACTTTACATTCAACATAAATAGTGTATTTAGAGTTCTGAAACAAAGAAAAGGGTTATTTATTTAATTTTTTATTTATTTTAGAAGCCAAACTCATAAAATGTTTTGTTTCTAACGCATCATTATCCAAACTTATTGGATTTCCACTATCATTTGTTTGAGAAATATCTTCAGTTATTGGTATTTGTTCCAAAAGTTCAAGGTTTAATTCATCAATCAAATTTTTAGTTCCATTTTTACCAAAAATATAATATTTATTATCAGGTAATTCTTTTGGAGTAAAGTAGGCCATATTTTCAACTAAACCCAATATTGGAACATTAATATCTTTATTATTGAACATATTAACTGCTCTTCTAACATCAGCAACAGCCAATTCTTGAGGAGTTGAAACAAAAATAGCTCCTGAAATTTTTAGATCTTTAGAAATAGTAAGTTGAATATCTCCTGTTCCTGGAGGCATATCGAAAATTAAATAATCCAACTCACCCCATAAAGTATCTGAAATTAATTGAGTTATTGTATTCGATGCCATTGGGCCCCTCCAAATAAGAGCTTTATCGTTATCGACAAAAAAACCTATTGACATAAGTTTTATTCCAAATTTCTCAATAGGTTCAATATATACTTTTCCTTCTATTTCCCTACCAGCAACTTCTTGATTTTCTATATTAAAAAGTGTAGGTATTGAAGGGCCATAAATATCAACATCTGCTAAACCAACTTTAAATCCTAGTTTAGCAAGAGATATTGCTAAATTGGCTGCAACTGTAGACTTACCAACTCCTCCTTTACCACTACCTACTGCAACTAAGTGTTTTACATTAGATAATGCTTGTTTTATCTTATCTTGGGTTTCTTTTTGTTTCTCAAAAATGTTCATTCTTTTATATTTTAATCAACATCAACATCGTCCTCATCTTTATCTTCATCTTCATCATCGTCGTCATCTTCATCATCGTCTAATTTATCAGAATAATCCCCATGAATTAGAACAAAAGTATCCTTAGATGGTTTTTCATCCTCTTCTTCTTCCTCTGGGGTTTCTTCTACAAAATCAGGCACTTTAGTCTGACTGAATATTTCCTTATCGTATTCTTCTTCAGTGAGTTTTTGATCAACTTTCACATCTATTTTAACCATATAGATAGCATCTTCTGTATCCAAAGGAACAACATAAATTATTTCTCCTGATGGCTTAGTTATTTTCTGTATATGTGATGCATAACCTTCTGGATAAGCTTCACTAAATTGAAGAATTTGCTCAGAATTGAGCTTGTTAAAGCTAACTATTACTCTTTTTTTGTTTACTCTTGGGTTCATAATATTTTGCAAAAAATAATTTGCAATATTAGTAACTTTTTGTGTTACTCAAGTAAAATTAAGAATATTTATATCAAAAAAAAAGGATAATTGACTTCTTATTGCATTACAGTTATGCTTCCTGGCTTACTTATAGTTTTACCTAATTTATTGTATTCAAATTTATAAAAATATGTTCCGATTGGAAGATTTAAGGCAGAAAAATCATTTTTATAACCTTTACATCTATAAACAATTTTTCCTCTTCCATCAAAAATAACAATACAATTTTCTGGGAATTTATCTACATTTTTAATAACAAAGTAATCATTTATTCCATCACCATTTGGAGTAATTACATTAGAGGCAACGAATTCAGGAATTTCTTCTTCTGATGGAAGAATCTTATCCTCTTCAGGTTCTGCAATTTTAATCTTTTTATTATTAATAAATCCTGAAGTATTAGTGTTATTCTTTATTGGTTCTATTGTATAATTTTCATTTGACAATACTTTGCGTGGATCATCATCAATATTATATCCTATTGTAACATCTTCGTTCTGTTCCTGTTTTATTTTTTCTTTTGACTCAAGAGAAAGATTTTTATTCAGAGAATTATTATTTAAATTATTGGATTTATCTGTATCCTGGGTTGAAATTTGTTCGGAACTATTTGTGCAAATATTATTTTCTATATTAATTCTATTATTTACCGGACTATCTTGCAAATTATTATTTACAATTAAATATGTTCCTACTCCAACTATTGATGTAGCAGTTATAATTCCTATTGTTTTAATAGTAGTAGAAAGATTCAAAGCTTTATTTATTAATGCCTTTATTCCTCCTTGTTTAGGAGTAATTTGATTGGCATTATTACTGATATTATTTGGATTATTTAGTTCTAATTCTATTTTATTCCAAATATCAGGAGCCTCTTTTTCTGTACCTTTTAGTTTACTAAAAATATTATCTATATTATTCATTTTTCCTCTTTTCTATTTTTTCTAACTTTTCTTTCAACAATTGTCTAGCTTTGTAAAGATTGCTCTTAACGCTGTTCTGACTCATGTTTAAAATCTCACTAATATCTTTATTACTATATTGATCAATTGCACAAAGATTAAAAATAACTCTCAATGAATTGGGTAATGTTTGAATACAACTTATTAATTCTTCTTCAGAAAAAACATAATCTGATTCATACAAATTAAAATCCTTATTCTCTACAACTTCCTCAAAATCATTTAAAGTATTATACTTTTTATTAATTCTATATGTGTTTATAGCATTATTTATAATTACTTTTTGAAGCCATGATTCAAAATGACTAATTTTAAACTCATTGGTTATTTCGAAGTAATCAATTTTACTAAAAACTCTTAACCATCCTTGCATTAACATATCCTCTGCCTCTGAACTACTTTTTGAATATCGCAAACATAAAGCAAACATTTGATTTTTGTAGCAATTAAATAGTTCTTTTTGCGCTCTTGAGTCATTACGTTTGCAAAGATTTATTAAGTTTAATAATTCCTTTTCGTTCTTTTTCATAAATCCTTTACTCCTATAATAACAACTCGTTTAGAAAAAAAGTAAACACTAAAGAAAATATTTTTTATTTAATAATGATAATTTTATCTCTCAGTTGTGATGTTTTATCCTCAGAAACAAGCCTTAAGAGATAAAAACCCGAAGATAATTTATTTTCAATTTTTAATTGAGTTGTTCCTTTCTTAACTTTATCTGAATAAAGTATTTTTCCACTATTGTCAGAAATAAACAAATCAAAATCCTGATTTAAATCAATAAAATTAATATTTATATTTTCTTTTGCTGGATTAGGATAAACTTTCATCTGCGGAGAATTTTGATTGGTATTTGCTAATCCAATTATATTTATATCTCCTACTCCCATTATGTAATCTCCTTTCCAAAGTGAATTTAATGTCAAATATCCTTCTGTATTGTTAGGTCTTGAAGTTTTCACTGCAATCCAATTTGAATCTTGATTAGGTCTATAAAGAAGAATCAGAGAATCTAACCCAGAATACTTATTTACTAATTCATTATCAAAATTATTTGCTCCAGCTAATATCTTATAAAAGAAATTACCTTCAAGCTCACAATTCTCCAACCCTTCTCCTTCTATTGTCCAATAATGTTTTTTACTTATTCTTTTTATCCCGTTTGGCAATGGTTTTTCATCTTCATTACCTACCCAATGAAGAGTTGTTCTTAGTAAAATTGAGTCAGGGTTATTTTTTACATTAGCATAGAAATAAGTATTTGCAAAATCCTGTCTTCCAAGTCCACTGATAGTTTTATAGTTATCAATTGTTGCATCAGCTATTTCTTCCTCCAAATCTACAAAACAGTTGACTGGGATAATATTTAGATTAATATTCTGTGTTGAAGTTAAACCGTTAAACTCAATTAATCTCTTTTCTTTATTCCAGGCAGCATCAATAAATGTTACTGGAACTCTGCTTGTCTGGCAACCTCCATTTGCATTAGCAACTGTCCTTTGATTTATTGTGATTGTTGCAATATTACTATTGAATATTTTATTTGAAATTGAATAATGATTATATCCGCTATCTAAAACATAGAAATTAAAGAAATCATTTAAATCAATATTAGTTACAGAAGATAAATAATCTCTCATCTGGAAAGTATTTATAATTCCATATCCATAATTATTAAGCATTGAACGGACAACTGGAAAGAATATGCTGTCGCCCAAATATCCTCTTAATGTATGTACAACTGCAGCTCCCTTTCTGTAAGTAGTAGTTGAATAGACATCAGTACCAGTTACTCCATATAAAATTCTGTATCCTTCATCAATTGGCAGTTTATTTAAAACCATTTCCATATTATTTCTAAAATAATTCTTGGCATGTTCTAATCCATAATGTCCTTCAAAAGATATATTCTCACTCCAGGAGGTCCAACCTTCCTTAATCCACATGTTAAGTTCAGACTCTCCTCCCATATAATTTCCAAACCAGCTATGTCCTAACTCATGAACTATATTACTATTATTTTCATCACCCTGTCCTACTGCAGCACTATATGCCAATGAAATATTATCAACATGTTCCATGCTCCCCAAAGGAGTAACACAATATCCAACTCTATTAAATCTAAATTCTCCAAACTTATTTTCTAAAGCGTGAAAAGCATCTTTAATTAAACTAACTTTACCTCTAACAGCTGCACTATCTGCAGGGAAACAATAAATTTGTAAAGGAAAATTCTTTGCAATTCCTTGAATGGTATCTTCAACTAAGCAATAATCTGCAATGGTTACAGCTACTAAATATGGAGCTATTGTTTGTGGGATTCTCCAATGCCATGATGAAGAAGAATCTGACACAACAGAAATGCTGTCTAATAGACCTCCACAAATAGCTTTTCTTGTGTTTTGAGTTGTAATGTTTAAATTAAATGTAGCTTTGTCACTAAAATAATCTTGAGCAGGAAACCAACTGCGCGCAAAAGAGTGTTGAGCATCCATTATTGCAACATTTAAAGAGTATATAATATCTGGATTATAATGAATTCCTCCCCATCCATACAACTCAATTACCTGAGCACCATTATACCAAACACAAATCTCAACCTCTTCATCATTTTGAACATAAGAAGGAATAGAAACATTCAAATTTGGAGAAAGATAAGAGTATATTGCTGGTGAATTATTCACATAAACAGAATCTACATTGTGATTTAAAAGATTTAACCTAATAATTCTATTTGTTGGATTAACAACCTTAGCTTTAACAATACAATATCCTTTATGTTTACCTTTTATTAAATTGTTTATATCCAAATTAATGTCGTAGTGCTGAACATCAATTGAATCATTTTGAGCATTAATTTGCAGAGCAAAGAAACAAATTATTAAAGAAAAGAATATTTTTTTCATATCAATATAGATTAATGATTATTAAAATTGTTTTGCAAATATAAGACTTAAACTTTCAAAACCATAAAAAATATTTAATTAATCAGAAAAATGAATCTAATTGATAATAGAAAATACATTTCAGAAAATAAACGAAGCTTAGTTAAAAATAAACGGGATCTTTTTCAAAAAAGTCGGTGATTAAGTAGAAAAAGTCGGTGATTATTTTTTATAACTCAGGAACTTTTTAAAATAAAAAAAACGCCACCTGCTTTTCACAAAGAGAGTGACGTAAAAAAGTTATTATATCTTAGTGACTAAGCTGGGATTCGAACCCAGGACCCCATCCTTAAAAGGGATGTGCTCTACCGACTGAGCTACTTAGTCGTTTTGTTTTGGAAGTGCAAAGGTAGTTCTTTTTTTATTACTGGCAAATCTTTTCAAATAATTTTAATACACATTTCCTCTATATCTCTTTAAATCAGAAATATAATTTTGTCTTTTATTTCCACGTTTACAAATAATGGCAGAAAAACTTGTTTTTTTTGTAAATATTCTTTATTATTGCAAAAACTTATCTTATAGATTTTCATATGGAATTAGAAATAAAATTAAAAGAAGGCATTGGAGAATTAGCATTTAATTCCTCAATTGATCAAGCCATTAAGCTGTTCGGAAAACCAAATGATGTTGAAAATATTGGAGAGGATATTGATTATCCGACAACAATTCTTCATTATGATAACTTGGGATTAAGCTTATTTTTTGAAACAAATGAGACATGCAAATTAACCTGCATTGATATTGATAATCTTGATGCAACAATATTTGGACAAAAAATATTAGATTGCACTTCAAGAAAAATTGAAGAATTGATGATCAAGAATAACATCTTTAATGAGACAAAAGAAAAAGAAGATTGGGGAGAAATGCGTATTTCATTTGAAGATTATAGTATAGATTTTTATTTTATTGACGATAAACTAGTTTCAGTTACCTTTGGAAAATAACATTACACCCATATTCCCAGCCTTCTTCTTCCCTAATGTAGAGTACTTTATGAATTTAAGGAAGTTCGACACCATAAGTATTGAAACATGTGAAAACTTTCCAAAACAAACCTTTCGTAATAGGACATACATACTTTCAGCAAACGGAATTTTAAGCATAAATGTTCCTTTAATTAAAGCAACAAATATAAAACAAAAAACTTCAGAAATTAGAATTTCTTATACAGAGAATTGGAATATTAAAGCATGGAGAACAATTACTTCTGCATATAGCAAGAGTATATATTTTGAATATTTTGAAGACGACATAAAAAATTTCTTTACAAATAAATATGAAAAACTTATTGACCTGAACTTAGATATATTATACTACTTTATAAATAAGTTTGACATTAAAACAAAAATTGAATTTACTCAAAACTATAATATTATAAATCAAGATTACGATTTCAGGAACAAATTCTTTGCAAATAAGAGAGAAAACGATTCAAACATTAAATTTACTCCATACATTCAATGTTTTTCTGATAAATTTCCATTTACAAGAAACCTTTCGTGCATAGACTTACTAATGAATACTGGCAAAGAGAGCAATTTAATCATTAATTTCTAATTATATTTTTTTTTAATGATTCAAATATTTATCTTTGCACTTTAATTTAAAAGTAAATCTATGATATATATTTATTGTTTTCTTATTTCAGCATTATTAGTTTTATTCATTATGCCTTACTATATAAAACTAATGCTAAAATATAAAGTTATAGATCATTCAGGAGGACGTAAAATTCACAAAGGGCTAAAAGTAAATGTTGGAGGATTAGTTATCTTTGTTTCATTTTTAGTTTCATATATCGTAGCCTTACCTTATTTATCGAACAATGGTAATATTGATTCTGCTATTACATTTATTCTTGTCCTGACTTGTATAATTGTTGTTGGAGTAAGAGACGACATGAACTCCCTTACTGCAAAAAACAAATTAGTACTCGAAATTATTGCAATACTTTTCCTATGTAGAATGGGAATACTTATTGATAATCTATATGGTTTTTTAGGCATATATGAATTGCCTCTTTGGCTTAGTTATGTTGTTACAATATTTTTCTTTGTTGTTATCATTAATACATATAATCTAATTGATGGTATTGATGGACAAGCAGTAACTCAAGCCTTAATTATATTAATCCCTCTGTTTATTTTTTTCCTAATTCTTGGGAATAATAACTCTGAAATAGTATTTCATAATCCTAATTTTTGGACTATAATTTGTATTGGCATAGTAGGAGCTTTAGTTAGCTTTCTTTATTATAATTGGGAGCCTTCAAAAATATTTATGGGTGATACTGGCTCAATTTTCATTGGAACAATTATTGCAAGCGCCATGGTTTGCGCAATAAATTTTAATGGTCATAACCACAATGATTTTAATTTATTTGGATTTGAAATAAAGTCTAAAATTGGCATTGTAGTAACCTTGTTTTATATTCCTTTAGCCGATACTTTAAGAGTTTTCTGTGCAAGAATTCTTAAGAAAAAGTCTCCATTCACTCCAGACAAATCTCATATTCATCACTTCCTTCTTAGGACTGGCGCATCTCACAAAACTAGCACCTTAATAACACTTACATTTTCAATCATTATTTCTACACTTGGACTTATCTTTTCAGTAATATTTACAGACAATATTTTTATTCCTTTAATGGTTGTATTATTTATTTTATATGTAATATCTGTTTCCTATATTACTAAAAGAAGGTTAGAATTAATGAAAAAGAAATTAAGATGTCAGAAGAAATTAACTCAGTAGAAGAAACAAATATCGATAATAATCCTCTAACACAAGAGCAAGATGCTCAAGAAACAAAGTTAGAAGAAAAATTAAGTCCAATTATTAAACTTAAAGATGCCACTCTATCACAAGGGAAAATGACATTAAGCAATGTCAACCTTACAATTGATGAAGGTGAATTTTTATATATTATTGGGAAAACAGGAACAGGTAAAAGTACTCTTTTAAAAACAATTTATGCGGACATACCACTAACGGCTGGAGAAGGAGAAGTTTGTGGATTTGCCCTAAATAAATTAAAGAAGAAAAACATACCAATGCTAAGACGTAAGCTTGGAATTGTATTTCAAGACTTTCAACTTCTTCAAGACAGAAACATTTTTGAAAATATTGCTTTTGTCCTAAAATCAATTGGAATTAAAGACAAGGAAGAAATTAAGACAAGAGTCACCTCTGCTTTGGAAGAAGTTGGAATGGCATCAAGAGAAACTGAAATGCCATATAGTTTAAGTGAGGGAGAGATGCAAAGAGTTGCAATTGCAAGAGCAATTGTAAATCAACCTAAACTAATAATTGCAGATGAACCAACTGGAAATCTTGATCCAATCACTTCTGAAGAAATTGTTAAGTTGTTGATGAAAATCAATAGTGAATACAAAACAACCATTCTTATGGTAACACATGACTATCTTGTTATAGAAAAATTCCGTTCAAGAGTAATTTGTTGCGAAAACGGAAAAGTTATTTAAATCTATCTACTTTTTTGGGATTGCTTTTCTTTTGAAAGCTGAGAAAAATATCCTAATTTATAAAAATCTAAAAGATGTAAATTAGGATGTTTGCTCTTCAAATTTAATTCAATAATTTCCCTCAATAACTTATAGAAAAATATAGTAATATTTCTAAGCTTATATTTATTCACTTGAAAATATGCTTTGACAAGTTTAATATCAAAGAAATCTTCAATATTATTATTTTTATCAATAATATCGACCAAGTTTCTTATAGAATTACGAGTATTGCTAATAAATTCATTCGCATCATAAAGACCAATATGAATAACAGGATTACTAATTATTTTAAACCTAAATCCTCTTTTCTTTAAATCAACTCCAAAAGCAGTATCTTCATGTCCATAGCCTAACATAGTAGAATCAAACTGAGAAGTTTCAAAAACATCTTTTCTTATTAAAAAATTATTTGTCATAAAACTCTTAGCATTACATCTATTGCATTTAGACTCTCTTTTTTTACCATAAATCCAATGTAAATAAAACTTTCTCTTTACTTTTTCTTTTTCAGGATAAATTCTCCCTCCACAAATTACATCAGCTTCATCTTTAAATTTATGATAAAGACAAAGATAATTCTTTGATGCAATTTCTCCATCGCAATCCAAAAATAGTAAATGAGTCCCTTTTGCCTCCTTAGCCATAAGATTCCTAATTGCAGCACGACCGTAGTTCTTAGGAAGCTCTTTATAAATAACATTAGATAAATTAGAAAGTTCTTTATTTTGATGATATTTCTTTGTTGAGAAATCATCATAAATCAAAATCTCAAAATCTTCTCCAATTTTTAAAGCCTGCTTATGAAGATCTTGGCATAGCTTTGAGCAGTCAAAATTATATGTAGGGATTAATATTGAAAACATCTTAAATGCAACTTAATAATTCTATTATCTTTTTTTGTTCTTCTTCCCAACAAAGTATTTGCTTAACTTTTCTACAGTTTTCAGAATACAATTCTCTTTTTTCTTTGTCATTTAAAAGAGAATTAATCTGAGATGCAATATTTATTGGGTTATGATTAACTAAAAAATCACATATATCTAACGTTTCAACAACGGTTTTTATTTCATTCAAAGGAGTTATTAATATTGGTATCTCTGCATGAATATATTCAAAAAGTTTATTTGGTAGACTTATTGCATAATTTTGATTAGTATCTTTATCTAAAGAAAGGCCAATATCTGCATTAAAAGTATATTGCATCATATCTTCAAAAGGAATTCTTGGAACAAAAGAAACTTTATTTCTTACTCCATAATTTGAAGCCAAATTCTTCAAATTATTATAAACATCCCCATCTCCAACAATATATAAATAAGCATCGATCCATTGCATACTTTCGATCAATTCTTCCATTCCTCTTTCAATATTGCATCCACCTCCCTGCCAAACCAGAATTGGTTTATCTGGCATATTCAAGTCATCTTTTGATTTAAGCTTTTTAATACTATCTTTCCTTGGACAATTTCTAACAATAATAGAATTAACTCCATATTCCTTTTTAAAATAATCTGCAATAGGATTACAAACAGTTACTATATATTTTAAATGAGGAACTATTCTTTTTTCAACTCTCTTCCAAAACCATTTTGCAAATCTATTATATTTTAATTCAGGAACCTCTGTAAAATGCTCGTGAGAATCAAAAATTAGTGGTATTTTCTTAATTCTGGAAACCAAATAATTTGATAATAAAGTATCCAAATCATTAGCCCAAAGAATATCTTGTTTTGAAAATAGAAGTTTAAAGAAAAGTCTAAGATTAAAATCAGCATAAAAAAAGAAACTTGTGTAAAAGCAAAGATGCATTCTTGAATAAGAATAGTTTCTTTTATTCATTTGAGGACTATTTCTCTTTAATCTTCCAATTAAATGAACATCATAGCCAGCCTCAACAAGGGTAGAACATGTTTTATCAACCCTATTATCAGTTATTAAATCGTTACTTACTGAAACAACTACTTTTTTCATTATTTACATATAAACAAAAAAGGCCTTTAAAACTAAAGGCCTTTTCAATTAACGTGGTCCCACTTGGGCTCGAACCAAGGACCCCCTGATTATGAGTCAGATGCTCTAACCAACTGAGCTATGGGACCTATAAGTCATTAAGACATATCTTGATTTAAGGGTGCAAAGATACAATAATTACAACAACTACCAAACATTTTTGAAAATTATTTTATCTTAATCTATCTGAAGAACGAACTATTCTTTCGTCTTTTCTAATTGCTCTTTGAGCTAAAATAAACAGAAGTACTTGAAGTATAGGAAAACAGATTGAAATCTTATTATACGAAACAACAGGAACTGAGTATGCTCTTGTAATTTTTTGTTTTAATCCTTCTCCAAATAAATTGAATCCTTCTATTCCATCTATCTTAACAAATAAAAGAAATGCAATGTAAACTGTCAAAAACAATAACCCTCCTGCTACAAATCTAACTTGTAATTGTCTGTTTTTATATAAGAAAATTGAAACAAGTGCAATTAATGCAACACCAATTTGCATAAAAACCAAACTCCAAGCAGGTGTAAGTTGTAAAAATTGTTCACTTTCTGGAGTTGAAGCTTGAGGCATAAGCCCATAATGTTGAGTAGTTGGCATTGATTTAAATTCAAAAGTAAAATCAACAATTGGGAAGAAAAATGTTGCAACTGTAATTAAAACTATAAAGGCTAACCATAAGGTTTGAATTCTTTGTATCATATTATTTTCTTGTTTATATTTTAAAGTGCAAAGATATTATTTTTATTTTAAAAGTAAAAACCCCCTTTACATAAAGGGGGTTAAAATTATTATTATGAAAAGTTATTATTAGTACATTCCTCCCATACCGCCCATTCCTGGAGCTGCTGGCATTTGAGGTGTGTCTTCCTTAATTTCAGAAAGCACGCATTCTGTGGTAAGAATCATACTTGCAATTGAAGCTGCATTTTCAAGAGCAATTCTTGATACTTTTGTTGGATCAATAACTCCTGTTTTGTGAAGATCTTCATAAACTTCTGTTCTTGCATTGAAACCATTATCGCCTTTTAGTTCTTTAACTTTGTTAACAACAACACTTCCTTCCAAACCTGCATTTTCAACAATTTGACGAAGTGGTTCTTCCAGTGCACGACGAATTATTTGGATTCCTGTTTCTTCATCATCATTATCACCTTTTAGTTTTTCCAATGATTTAATTGCACGAATGTATCCAACTCCACCACCAGGAATAATTCCTTCTTCAATTGCAGCTCTTGTTGCATGAAGTGCATCGTCAAAACGATCTTTCTTTTCTTTCATTTCAACTTCTGAAGCAGCTCCAACATAAATTACAGCAACTCCTCCTGCCAATTTTGCAAGACGTTCTTGAAGTTTTTCTCTATCGTAATCGGAAGTTGTTTTTTCTATTTGAGATTTTATTTGATTAACTCTTGTTTCAATCAAATCTTTTTCTCCCTTACCAGAAACAATTGTTGTATTATCTTTATCAATTGAAATTTTATCTGCAGAACCTAACATTTCAAGTGCTGCATCTTCCAATTTATATCCTTTTTCTTCAGATATTACAACTCCTCCTGTAAGAATTGCTATATCTTCAAGCATTTCTTTTCTTCTATCACCAAAACCTGGAGCTTTAACAGCAACAATTTTTAGGTTTGCTCTCAAACGGTTAACAATTAAAGTTGCAATTGCTTCACCATCCAAATCTTCAGCAATGATTAAAAGAGGACGACCAGTTTGAACAACCTTTTCCAAGATAGGAAGGAATTCTTTCATATTTGAAATCTTCTTATCATAGATTAAGATAAAAGGATTTTCATAAACTACTTCCATTTTTTCGGTGTCAGTTACAAAATAAGGAGAAAGATATCCTCTATCAAATTGCATTCCTTCAACAACCTTAACTTCTGTTTCAACTCCCTTAGCTTCTTCAATTGTAATAACTCCTTCTTTCTTTACTCTTTCCATTGCTTCAGCAATTTTCTTTCCAATAAATTGGTCATTATTTGCTGAAACTGTTGCAACCTGTTCAATCTTTTCTTTAGCATCACCAATTTCACGTGATTGTTTTTGAAGATCTTTAATAACCAATTCAACAGCTTTATCAATACCACGTTTCAAATCCATTGGGTTTGCTCCTGCAGTAACATTTTTTATTCCTGCATTAACGATTGCTTGAGCCAAAACTGTAGCAGTTGTTGTTCCGTCTCCTGCTTGGTCAGCAGTTTTTGAAGCAACTTCTTTTACCAATTGAGCTCCCATATTTTGAACTGGATCTTTAATTTCAATTTCTTTTGCAACAGTTACTCCATCTTTTGTGATGTGAGGAGCACCAAATTTTTTGTCAATCAAAACATTTCTTCCCTTTGGTCCTAAAGTAACTTTTACTGCATTTGCCAAAGCATCAACACCCAAACGTAATTGTTCACGTGCTTCTATATTATATAAAATATCTTTTGCCATTTTTCTTTCTATTTTAATTGTTAGTTAATAAGTCTGTTTAATTAAATAATTGCGTAAATATCACTTTCTCTCATTATTAAATATTCTTCAGAATCAACATTGATTTCTGTTCCAGAATACTTACCATACAATACCTTGTCTCCTACTTTAACTGTCATTGGTTCGTCTTTCTTACCTGGACCTACAGCAACAACTTCACCTTTCATTGGTTTTTCTTTTGCAGTATCAGGAATAATTATGCCTGCTGCTGTTTTAGTTTCTGCTTCCGCTGGTTTAACCATAACCCTGTCAGCTAAGGGTCTTACATTAATCTTTGTCATAATTCCTTTTTAATTTTTAGTTATTAATATTATAGATTTCTTTTTAAATATATTTTCATATCCACTATATAGTAAATAACGTGCCAGAGTAATTTTCATTTTATTTTTCTGACAAAACGTCAGTTGATGCTTATCAGGAGGAAAACAAAAAAGAGCTATCTAAAAAAGATAGCTCTTTAAAAACCAAATTATGAAAAAATAAATTATTAAATTTATTGCTTTATCGGTGCGGGCGCTGACGGTGCAGCTGGTCCCTTAGGTGCAGGCATTGTAGTATTTACTGCGTTAGGATTTAATTCTGTTCCTTGAGTTTGATTAACATGCCTTCCTGGTCTAAAAATAGTTGCTGTTAAACAAAGAACTAAAAGTGCAATTGCTAAACCCCAAGAAGCTTTTTCTAAAAAGTCAGCAGTTTTTCTAACACCCATTATTTGACTTTGAGATTGGAAATTAGCAGCCAATCCTCCTCCTTTGCTATTTTGCACAAGTACTACTAATGCTAACAACAAACATACAACTAATATTAAAACTGAAATAAATACAAACATAATGTTCTTATTTTTTTACCTAATTATTTTCTATTTTATTAATTTGAGATGCAAAGTAACTACTTTTTTCTGGATTAGCCAAAATTAATTTATTATAAATTTTAATTGCCATATCTTTATGCCCTTGTTTTAAATAGATTTGAGCCATTGTTTCTGTTACAATTTCAAATTCATCTTCAACACTTTTCTTCACAACTTCATTAATACTAACGTTTTCCTTTTCCTTGTCTGATTCTTGAGAATTTGACAATTTATTAACCTTTGGATTTTCAACTTGCAAAAATCTTTCAATTAATTCTTCTTTTGTTGGAGTGTCTGAAAGATTAGGCTCGGTGTAGGAATCGATTTCTTTAATAATGTCTGGTGTTGTATCCACCTCTTTTGCCTTTTCTGAAGGTTTTGAACCATAAAGTTTTTTAAGCTGTTCTATTCTTTCATTAATTTTATCCATATCAGTCTTTGGAGGTTCTTCAACAGTGAACTGAAAAGCAACACTTGTTTCCATAAACTCTTTCAACTTTGCTCTATCGGGAGAATAAGTTGAAGCTAAAGTAAGACTCTGATTTTGATTTTGACTAAGAAGTTTAGAACATTTGGCATTATAGTAGTAAGGTAAGGAAAAGTAAGGATATTTCTCAATTGTCCTTTTTAGGGTATATAGAACTTGGCTATTAAATTCTTCATCCTTTAACTGCAATAAATTATTAATAAAAGTTCTATCCATATCTATTTAAGCATTTTCTTACCCTTTTTCTCTTTGAGTTTGAATTTGCAAATATAAATCATTCTTTTGAAATTCTCAAAAAAGAAAAATAAAAACTAAATTTTGGCATAATTTATCTCAAATACAACTTTAGGACTTTTACAATATATATAATAAAGTATATTCATTTATATATTGACATGAAACTAAAGAATAAAATATAAAAACAGGCATTCATTTTCTCAAAATAAATTGCTTTCAAATTTACTCTTTTTATTAATTTAAAAACACCTTATATAACTCTCTGTAAATAAGGTTTTAATTTTCTTAAATCAAGTATAAATTTTGCAAGGTGGCAGGATGTTGAGTGCAACCTGCCAGGATACACTATGTAAGGTGGCAGGATACAGTATGCAAGGTGGCAGGATGCAAAAAATATGGTGGCATGTTATTAAAATTATATCTGATATAAATAAACTTATTCCTTATAAAAGAAAATTTAAAAGAGGAGTTTATAAATTTATCCTTTATCTTTTTTCTGACTATCCTATTGTAATAATTTATATGTTTAGACTAATGAAATAGAAGAAAAACATAGATGTTTAAGAAAAAATTATGTGAATATATTTGGATAATAAAATATTTGTTGTACTTTTGCAGTCCGAAAAATTGAATATAAGATGAAAAGAACATTCCAACCTTCACGCAGAAAAAGAGTAAATAAACACGGATTTAGAAATAGAATGTCAACGGCTAATGGTCGTAGAGTTTTGGCAAATCGTCGTCGTCATGGAAGAAAAAAACTAACTGTTTCTGACGAAAGATAGAATTTATTCTTTTTAGAAATATACAAAGAAGCATTGTTGTTGTATGAATAAGCAATGCTTCTTTTTTATTTCAAAAAACTTAGAACCACTCCAATGAAATTAAACAAGCAAAGAAGACAAGAGATTATTGAAAATGTTGAAGTTATTGATGCAGGTGCAGAAGGCAATTCTGTTGCAAAGCATAATGACATGGTTATTTTTATTCCTTTTGTAGTTCCTGGAGATATTGTAGATGTGCAAATTTTAAAGAAGAAAAAAAACTTTGCAGAAGGGAAAGCCATAAATTTCCACCATTATTCTGACAAAAGGACAGAGCAAAAATGTCCTCATTTTGGACTTTGTGGAGGATGTAAATGGCAAACAATGCAATATGAAGACCAATTATTCTTTAAAAACAAGCAAGTTATAGACAATCTTCAAAGAATTGGACATATTGATTGCTCAAATGCTGAAAAAATTATTGGTTCTGAAAAAATATTCTTCTATCGCAACAAATTGGAGTTTACATTCTCAACAAAACGTTGGCTAAGCGAAGAAGACATAAAAACACTTGAAAGAGGAACAAATAAAAACGGATTTGGATTTCATATTCCAAGTTTTTTCGATAAGGTTTTAGATATAGAATATTGTGCCCTTCAAAGAGAACCCTCAAATCTTATTCGCAATTTCATTAGAAACTACTCTCAAGAAAAACAACTAAGTTATTACAATATAAGAGAACATAGTGGCTTACTAAGAAACCTCATCATCAGAACAACATCTCATGAGGAAATGATGCTAATTCTTGTCTTTGCACAGGAAAGCGATGAGATTTTTCCAATGCTTGATGTAATAGCAAAAGAGTTTCCACAGATAACTTCACTAATGTATGCCATTAACACTAAATTCAACGACACACTCTTTGACCAAGACATTATATGTTATAAGGGAAAAGATCATATAATTGAATTTATGCCACCTTTTAAAGAGGGAAATGAAACACTTAAGTTTAAAATAGGTCCAAAATCTTTCTATCAAACCAATTCCGACCAAGCATATATATTATATAGTAAGGCAGCAGAATTGGCAAATTTGAAAGAAGAAGACATTCTTTACGATTTATATACAGGAACAGGAACAATTGCCAATTTCGTTGCACCTTATGTAAAAAAGGTTGTTGCAATCGAGTCAATTGAAGATGCTATTGAAGATGCAAAGATAAACTCTAAGGAGAATAACATTAACAACACTTACTTTTTTGCTGGAGATATGGCAAAGATTCTTGATGAAGGCTTTGTTAAAGAAAATGGAAAACCAGATATAATTATCACTGACCCTCCAAGAGCAGGAATGCATCCAAGCGTAGTTGAACAACTTTTAAATATTGAAGCAAAGAAAATAATATACATAAGTTGTAATCCAGCCACACAAGCAAGAGATGTGAATATGTTAATGGAAAAGTATTCTGTAAATAAAATTCAACCAGTTGATATGTTCCCACACACACAACATGTGGAGAATATTATTGAACTTTGCTTAAAGTAACATTCAACCTAAATACAATATTATAATCTTATTCCATAATAGTATTATAAAATAATCTTTTCATTTTATCACTATTCATTAATATAGAATTATCCAAGTGACTTAGCCATATAATTACTTTTGAAGTAGAACCTCGGCGTCATTTGATAAAAGTAAAATCTTATTTTACTCATAATATTCTTTAGGAATAAATGCTTCTGGTTGGCGTTTTATCCAATCTTCAATAGTTTCTGTAAACCCGATTTTTTTCCTGCGTTTATTCAGATTTTTAAAATCTTTAACAGGATATAAATATAATTGATTTGGATATTTTTTGTCATTAGACCTTTTTATTAGTTGAGTTCCATAAATCTGTTTTTTCTTTTTACCCATTAAAACTCTATCAGTAAGCATTGCATAGGAAATTGAATCAAAATCTCCTTTCTTCCAAGCTTTTTTCACTAATTTATAATATTTATCTTGAGTTTTAGGTTCTGAGTGCTGTATAAGAAGAAAAAATTTATTTGAAGCAAACTGTCCAACCATTGAAATAGTTGGAACTCCATACTGATTAATAATATTCATACAAGAATCTTGCAAAGCATAATGACTTGTAACTGCTTTGTAATTATCTTCTTCAGTGTATTGTCTTAGAAAACTTAATATTGTTCTATATTTTTGATCCTCTATTCCAAGATAGAATAGTCGTATTGCTAAATTAGTATCCTTAATTACACCAATATTTTCAACAAATTTTTGTTCAACCTTATTTACAAGAGAATTCCATCTGTCGGAATAATGTTTTAATGTATCAAGGTTTCTATCAACAAAAATTACCCTATCATCAAATGATGTATTTACAAACTTATCAAGATAATAATATGCAGAATCAATTTTTCCAAGAAGAATATTTGCAATGGATATCATATAAATCGCATAAGAAACCTGAAAATGTTTTAATGTTGTATCGTTAACAATTTTAATATTATTAATAATAGACTTTTCGTATTCTCCCGACAATAATAAAGAATCATAAAAAGGAATATTCATAACTCGTTTTTCATTATTATGATAAATTTTCACAGGGATTTGGATGTCTTCTCTAATTTGAGAATGGCAATAATTATACAAATAAAGACTAATCAAAATGCATAAAACTTTCTTCATAAATAATAATCATATAGTAGAAAAAACTACGAATACTAATATTGTCAATATTAACATATAATTATTTCATAATATGACACTGCAAATAAACAAAATAAAAATTAACCAACCAAATATTTCCAATACTTTTTCATATTACAATTGATTCCCTTTTTTACTTAACATCTTATGCCGAAAACTCTAAAAAGAAATTATTAAATTAATATTGTATCTTTGCAAGTTAGAATTTCAAAAGATATATTTTTATGGACTATAATTTTAGAGAAGTTGAGCCTAAATGGCAAAGCTATTGGAAAGAAAATAAGACCTTTCATGTTGAAATAGATTCTTCAAGACCAAAATATTATGTTTTGGATATGTTCCCTTATCCTTCTGGTGCTGGGCTACATGTTGGACATCCTCTTGGTTATATTGCTTCTGATATTTTCTCACGTTACAAAAGACTTAATGGATTTAATGTTCTTCACCCTATGGGTTTTGATGCTTATGGACTGCCTGCTGAACAATATGCTATTCAAACAGGACAACATCCTGCCATTACAACTGAAATTAATATTAAAAGATACAAGGAACAGTTAGATAAAATTGGACTTTCTTACGATTGGGACAGAGAAGTCAGAACCTGTGATCCAAAATATTATAAATGGACTCAATGGACTTTTATTCAACTTTTCAATTCCTATTACTGCTATGACACAAATATGGCAAGACCAGTTGAAGAGCTTATTCCTGCTTTTGAACAGGGTCAAGCTAAAATATTGAATGTAGCATGCACAAAACAATTAGATTTCAGTGCTGAAGATTGGAAAAACTATAGTGAAAAAGAAAAAAGTGAAATTCTAATGAACTATCGTTTAGCTTATATTTCCGATTCAATGGTTAACTGGTGTGCTGAACTTGGAACAGTTTTGGCTAATGATGAAGTTGTAAATGGAACATCTGTTCGTGGTGGTTATCCAGTTGAAAGAAAATCAATGCGTCAATGGTCATTAAGAATAACTGCCTATGCTGAAAGATTGCTTCAAGGATTAGAAAATATTGATTGGACCGATTCATTAAAAGAAATTCAAAGAAACTGGATAGGAAAAAGTGAAGGTGCTGCATTATTTTTCACTACTGAAGATGGAGATAAATTAGAAGTATTTACAACACGTCCAGATACTCTTTGGGGTGTTACTTTTATGGTGCTTTGTCCTGAACATGATTTTATAAGTAAACTAACAACTTCTGAACATAAAAAAGAAGTTGAAGAATATATAGCTTGGACTAAGACACGTTCAGAAAGAGAACGTCAATCAGAAGTAAAACAAATATCAGGAGTTTTTACTGGTTCCTATGCTGTTAATCCATTAAGCAATGAAAGAGTTCCTATTTGGATATCTGAATATGTTTTAGCTGGATATGGAACAGGTGCAATTATGGCAGTTCCAGCTCATGATAGCAGAGACTTTGCTTTTGCACGTCATTTTAATATTCCGATTAAACAAGTTGTTGTACCAACAGGTGAAGAGGAAGAAGATGTGAATACATGGACAGAATCAAAAGATTCTAAAACTGGTCATTGCATTAATTCTGACTTTATAACTGGAATGGAAGTAAAAAAAGCAATGAAAGAAGTTATTGCTTATGTAAAAGAAAAAGGAATTGGTTATGGAACAATAAACTATCGTTTACGTGATGCCATATTTTCTCGTCAAAGATATTGGGGAGAACCATTCCCTATTTATTATAAAGATGGTATTCCTTGTGTATTGGACGAAAAAGAACTTCCATTGGAACTTCCTGAAATTGATGTTTACCTTCCAACTGAAGATGGAGAACCACCAATAGCAAGAGCTAAAAACTGGAATGTAACAATTGATGGAAAGACTTATCCTTTAGATTGCAACACAATGCCTGGATTTGCCGGTTCAAATGCTTACTCTTTAAGATATATGGATCCAAATAATAGTGAAAGATATTTTTCTAAAGAAGCTAATGATTATTGGCAAAATGTAGATTTATATATTGGAGGAAGTGAACATGCAACAGGACATTTACTTTATTCCCGTTTTACTACTAAATTCTTATTTGACTTAGGCATTTGCTGTAAAGATGAACCTTATCAAAAACTAATTAATCAAGGAATGATTCAAGGTCGTTCAAGCTTTGTTTATAGAATAAAAGGAACTAATAAATTTGTTTCCTATAATCTAAGAAACGAATATGAGTTTGACCCAATTCACGTTGATATTAATATTGTTGATAATGATATATTGGATATTGAAGCTTTTAAAGCCTGGAGAGAAGAGTTTAAGAATGCTGAATTTATATTAGAAGAAGGGAAATATATCTGTGGCTATGAAGTTGAAAAGATGTCTAAGAGTTTGTATAATGTACAAAACCCTGACGACTTGGTTGAACGTTATGGAGCAGACACTTTACGTCTTTATGAAATGTTCTTAGGACCTTTGGAACAATCAAAACCATGGGATACTAAGGGGATTGAAGGCGTATTCCGCTTTATGAGAAAACTTTGGAAACTATATCATGACAAAGATAATAACTTAAATATTTCTGAAGAAAAACCTAATAAAGAAGAATACAAATCACTCTATAAGGCAGTAAAGAAAGTTAAGGAAGATATAGAACGATTTAGCTTTAACACTTCTGTTTCTACATTTATGATTTGTGTAAATGAATTAACAGATCTAAAATGTAATAAAAGAGAAATTCTTGAACCTCTTGCAATCTTAATATCTCCTTTTGCACCTCATATTTCAGAAGAATTATGGTCTTTACTTGGACATAAGGAAACTATAACATTTGCTCAATTCCCAGTAATTGATGAAAGTGTATTGATTGAAAACTCATACACCTATCCTGTTTCTATTAATGGAAAGACAAGACTGACTATGGAATTTCCATTAGACAAAACTGCTAAAGAAATTGAAGAAACTATTCTTTCAAATTCTGAAGTACAACGTTATATGGAAGGAAAGCCAGCAAAGAAAGTAATCTTTGTTCCTAAAAAAATCATCAATATTGTCTGCTAAAGAAACTAACAATAAAATAATAAGGGGAATAATCTACGCACTTATCTCTTCGATAACTTTTGGATTACTCCCCTTCTTCTCTATTCCAGTAAAGGAACAGGGAATGAGTACTGAAACACTTATGTTTTACAGGTTTTTTGTTTCTGCAATTATTTATGGAATTTATCTTTTCATTAGAAAGGCTAACTTTAAATTAAGTAAAAAGAATATTAGAGATATTATTCTTATTGGAGGAGCAGGTTATGGATTAACAGGTCTTACATTGGTTTCTTCCTACAATTATATCCCTTCAGGTATTGGAACAACAATAGGATTTCAGTTTCCTGTTATGATTTCAATATTTATGTGGCTATTCTATAAAGAGAAACTTCAAAAAACAATCTATATTTCACTTGCTCTTTCTCTTTTGGGAGTTTTTCTACTTTCCTATTCTCCTGATCAAGGATTGGTAAGTGGATTTGGAATATTTCTTTTGACAATTACCAATCTGATGTATAGTATGTACATAATTGGAGTTAATAAATCTTCAATGAAAGAAATAGATTCAAGTGTATTAACATTCTATGTTATTTCTATTTCAATGATACTTTGCCTTGCCTTAAGCATTATTAGAGGAACACTTATTCCTATTCCTTCACTTATGGCAGGAGGTAATATATTATTTATGTCAATATTCTCAACAATAATTGCAAACCTAACTTTAATATTAGCCATAAAGGCTATAGGCTCAACAATAACTGCACTTTTATCTCCACTTGAACCAGTAACTGCAATAATTATTGGAATAATTGTATTTAATGAAAATATTAATATTCAAATTATAACAGGAGTAATAATTATTATATTAGCTGTTGTTTTAATTATTTTGAATGGTAGAAAGAAAACAGAATAAGGAAATAACATATAAATTGTACGAAAATAAATTAACTTTGCATCCAAATTAATAAATCAAACAATATGGCATTACAAGAAGATATGCGTCAACAAGGAAACTGGCTGTTTAAATACAGAAGTTATTTACCTTTATTTATTTTAGTAATAGGTTTAGCCCTATATATTTTAAAGGAATTAAACCTCAACTTTATTTTAGGACAGGAAACCACATATGAATACATTTATAATTTTATATGCTTAGGCATTGGACTCTTGGGTTTATATATAAGATTTCATGTTGTTGGATATGCTGCAGAAAACACTTCTGGTAAAAACACTGCAGAACAAAAGGCAGATACAGTAAACAGCACTGGATTTTATTCAATTGTTCGTCATCCATTATATCTTGGTAATTTCCTTATGTGGCTTAGTGCTGCATTGTTGATTGCTAACATCTGGTTTATTCTTGTTTTCTGTTTGGTTTACTGGGTTTACTACGAAAGAATAATGTATGCAGAAGAAGCATATTTAAGAGATAAATTTGGAGAAAACTATCTTAATTGGGCAAATACCGTTCCTACCTTCTTCCCAAGATGTAAAAATTACAGAAAACCTTCTCTTCCTTTTAATTGGATGAAAGCAATCAAAAGTGAGAAAAACTCCTTTGCTGCACTTACATTAATATTCTGTTTATTTGATATAATTGGTCAAATAATTACTCAAAGATACAATTTCAACTATGTATTTATTGGACTGTCTATATTCAGTCTATTAATGTATGTTGTTATTAAAATTCTAAAAGTAAGAAAAGCTTAATTCAATCTAAAGAACTTTCTTTACAATCTTCTTTTTACTTTCAGTGAAAGGAGGATATCGAAGAGCTAAATCTAACCAAGTTTTTCTATTTAAAATGGAACGCTCGTGTGAAAAAGTTTTAAAGCTTTTTCTTCCATGATATGAACCCATACCACTATTACCAACTCCTCCAAATGGAAGACTTTGTGGAACAATATGCATAATTGTATCATTAACACAAACTCCTCCTGATGAAATATTTTCAATTATTTTATCTTGTATTTTCTTTGATTGAGAAAACACATAAAGAGCTAAAGGTTTAGGCTTAACTTTTAGTTCTTGAATTAAAGTATCTATATTTTCAAAACTAATTATTGGAAGAATAGGTCCAAATATCTCTTCACTTAACAGTTCTGAATCAGGAAGAATATCCTCTATTAGAGTTGGAGAAATGTATTTTTCTTTTTCATCATAATTAGCTCCATAAATAATCTTTCCATCATCCAACATTTTTCTTAATCTAAAGAAATGCGTTTGATTAATAATCCTGCCATAATCCTTGCTATTAATTGATTCTTCAGAATAGAACTCTTTAATTGAATTAATCATTTCCTTTACAAAAACATCCTTAATATCTTTGTGAACAAAAAGATAATCTGGAGCAATGCAAGTTTGCCCAGCATTCAAAAACTTACCAAAGGTTATCCTCCTTGCAGATACTTTAATATTAGCATCTTTATCTACAATGCAAGGACTTTTCCCTCCAAGTTCAAGAGTTGTTGGAGTAAGATGTTTTGAAGCTTTCTCCATAACTAATCTCCCTAATGAAGAACTTCCTGTAAAGAAAATATAATCAAACTCTAATTCCAATAGTTCTTGAGAAACTTCTTTTTCTCCTAAAACAGTAAAAACATATTCATGCTCAAAAACTCTATCTAAAATCTTTTTAATTATTTTTGAAGTATTAGGACTATGTTCTGAAGGCTTAACAATTGCACAATTTCCTGAAGAAATTGCCCCTATTAATGGAGAAATTAAAAGTTGAAAAGGATAATTCCAAGGAGAAATAATTAAACATAATCCATAAGGTTCAGAAATAATTCTTGCCTTTGAAGGGAAACAAGTAATTGAAGAACTCACTCTTTTAGGCTTTGCCCATGATTTTAGTTTCTTTATACAAAGATTTATTTCAGAAATCACAAATCCAATCTCAGTAATATAACTTTCAACTGGAGATTTATGCAAATCTAAAAATAAAGCCTCTTCTATTTCCTTTTCATTGATAATTATTTCTTGTTTTAGCTTCTTTAACATAAGAATTCTAAAAGAAATATCTCTTGTTGCATTTGAATAGAAGAATTTCCTCTGAGATTCAAATATTTGTTTTACATCAATATCTTTCATAATGATTCTTTTAAAATTATCCTTTTCTTGTTTTTCTTTTTAAAAGTCCAATTTTTTACTTTGTATGCTAATTCAGTAGATAATATTCCAATTCCTGCACCAAACAAAACATCACTAAGCCAATGTCTATTATTTAATATTCTTGTAACACCAGTAACTGTAGCCATAGAATATCCCGCAACAGAAATCCATGGTGATAATTCTCCATATTCTTTATGAAGTAAATGAGCACAAGCAAAAGCAGTAGCTGTATGTCCTGAAGGAAAAGAAACATATTCACTTCCATCTGGTCTTTCCCGTCCAATAAACGTTTTTGAAGGGAAAACAATTACTTCCATTATAATTAATGATGAAGCATTAACAAATAACATTTCCTTCCAATTGCTCCTGCTTTCCAAACCAAAAGCTTTCATCCCATACATAATTCCAAGAGGAGCTACGAGTAAGTAATTATCGTAATTTTGATGAAAAGAAAAGAAATTATTATTTCTAAAACCTCTTACATCTTTATCAAAAGGCATTGCAATAACACTTGCCGAAAATAAAGCAGAAGAAACTTTTGCAGAACTAATAAATTCCTTATCAAAAAAATTCTTCTTATTCTCAAAACTTAATGAATCATTTTGAGAATAAAGTGGATTGAGTAAAAAGCAGATTGAGACAATTAATAAAAAAAACTTTTTCATTAATTATTTTCCCAATAGCTTAAACATATTCTTTTTATAAGCTTCAACTCCAGGTTGGTCAAATGGATTTACTTCAAGCAAATAACCACTTAAAGCACATGAAAATTCAAAGAAATAAATCAGCTGTCCAAGATTTTCTTCATCAAGTTTTTCTAAACAAATTTTTATTTGTGGTATTCCAGAATCAAGATGAGCCATAGAAGCTCCTTCTTCAGCCTTATGATTAATTTGAGTTAAAGAATTTTCTAATAGATAATTCAAAGAATCAATATCATCTTCAAGATATGGTATTCTTACTCTTTTTGAAGATTTTTCGACATGAATTATTGTTTCAAATATTTGTCTTTTGCCTTCTTGAATATATTGACCTAAAGAATGTAAATCGGTTGTATTGATAACAGAAGAAGGGAATATACCCTTGCCATCTTTTCCTTCACTTTCTCCAAAAAGTTGTTTAAACCACTCAGCAAAAGAAGCCATATTTGGAGAATAATTAACAATCAACTCAATATTTTTTCCATTCTTATACATCAAATAACGCATAGCTGCATATTGCCATGCAATATTTGTTTCAAAAGTAGTATTGTTAAGAAGATTATGACGCATTTTCTTAGCTCCATGAATCAAAGCTCTAATATCATATCCAGCAACAGCAATAGGCAATAACCCAACTGGTGTTAAAACAGAATATCTACCTCCAATATCATCAGATATAACATAAGTTTTATATCCTTCTGCAGTTGACATATCTTTTAAAACTCCTTTTTCTTTATCTGTAACTGCAATTATTCTTTCTCTTGCCTTTTCTTTACCATATTTATTTTCAAGATGAGTACGCAAAATACGGAAAGCCAATGAAGGTTCAAGTGTTGTTCCACTCTTTGAAACCACAACCAAACAATAATTCTTCTTATCCAATATTTCAATCAAATCGGCCATATAATCCTCATTAAGAGTTTGACCTGCAAATATTATATAAGGGTAATTTCTTTCCTTTTTCATTGAATTGAAATGGTTTTGAAGAGCATCAACAATTGCCTTTGCTCCTAAATAAGAACCTCCAATACCAACAACAACATAAACCTCAGCCTTGCTTCTTATTTTTTCAGACTCTGCTTCAATATCTAAAATCAATCCTTTAGAAAGCTTTTCAGGTAAATCAACCCATCCTAAAAACTCATTGCCAATTCCATTTTTATTTACTATGCTTAGATGATGTTTTGCAATTTCAGAACTTAGCTTGCCCATTTCCTTATCAGAAACATAGGATTCAAAACCTTGAAAATCTATTTTCATAATGTATAAAATTTAATTAGTTAATTATATGCTTTGCTTATTGCAAAGGTAATAATAAACTTTTTAAAAAACAAACAAACTAAAAGGAAAGCTTAGTCTAATTCTATTTTATAGATAGTCTTTGTAGATTTTGTCAACTTATATCTATCGTCTATTCTCTGTCCAACAACCCAAACAATGTCATTTCCTGAACAAAGCAACCATTGATTTTCTTTATCCAAGATTGAATATTTAAGGTTCTTATAAAATTCAGAAATTTTCTTTTCGCCTTGAAGACCATAAGGGAAGAAACTATCTCCTTTTTTCCATTTTCTAAGAATAAGAGGGAAAGTTAACTTATCAAAATCCAACATGGCAACTTCCTTATTCTTTGGAATTTTTACATACTGAAGATCTTTTAAAATTTCCATATGAAGAACTATAGGAGAATAAACTGAAGCTTGACTTTCTTCAATAAGATATTGATTAATATTTTGTGGCTTATTTTTAACAATCAACAGAAAATCTCTATCCTTAACCAATCTATGTGTTTCAGAAAAGAATTGTTTGCCTGAAGTTTCTAAAAGAGCATCCTCAATTGAATTGATTGTGGTTTCGTTAAATCCAAAATCACTTAATATTTCATACATAAATATCTTTTGAGGAACATAGCTTTTAAGTTTTTCAATAGATATTTTTACAGTTTGATTCTCTATCTCCAACAGTTCAGTCTTAGCATCATTTATAACTGAACGGAAAACAACTTCTGTTTCTCTAAAACGTTCAATTTCTTTGCTGACAATCTTATCGAAGTTTGGAGCAATCTCTTTTACAAGAGGAATTAGTTCATGACGAATTTTATTTCTTGTGTATTTAGTAGTTGCATTTGAAGAATCTTCAACAAATTCTAAATTATTACTTTTTTGATAGCTTACAATTTCAGCTCTATTTGTAAATAAAAGAGGATGAATAACAAGATTAACTTTCTGCAGAATACCATGCAATCCAGCAATCCCCGTTCCACGAAGAATATTCATAAAGAAAGTTTCAATTGAATCGTCAATATGATGTCCAGTTGCAATATAGGAATATCCTTCTTCTTTAAGAAGTTCATTAAACCATTTATATCGCATTTCTCTTGCCGACACTTGCATACTCTTTCCTTTTTCTTTCATATAGGAATAAGTATCAAATTCCTTTACATGGATTTTGATATTGTTTCTTTTAGCATACTCCCTGACAAATCTCTCATCTCTATTTGATTCTTCTCCTCTCAAATGGAAATTACAATGAGCAATTGCAAATTTAAAATTACTCTTTAAGAACAAATCGCATAAAATCATTGAATCAATTCCTCCGCTAACTGCTAAAAGAATTGTTTGTTCTTTGTCAAAAAGATTATTTTCTTTTATGAATTGTTGAAAACGATTAACCATAATTTTTTATAGTTTTCTTAATAAGAAATCAGTCATAGTAGTATAAAGATGCAAACGAGTATTCCCTCCGTAAATACTGTGATTTTTGTTTGGATAATAGAACATTTCAAAATGTTTATTAGCTTTTATTAAAGCATCAACCAAGTCCATTGAATTTTGAATATGAACATTATCATCAGCAGTACCATGAATTAAAAGATAATTACCTTTTAATTTTTTAACATGATTTATTGGAGAGTTAATATCGTAGTTTTTACCATTTTCTTGAGGAGTACGCATAAATCTTTCAGTGTAGATATTGTCATAATATCTCCAATTTGTAACTGGTGCAACAGCAATTGCAGTTTTGAAATAGTCTGCTCCTTTAGTAATGGCAAGAGTTGACATATATCCTCCATAGCTCCATCCAAAAACTCCCATACGATTTTTATCAATATAACTTAATTCGCCAAAATACTTAGCAGCTTCAATCATATCTTCTGTTTCATATTTTCCTAATTCCAAATAAGTACATTTGCGAAACTCCTGTCCTTTCATTCCTGTTCCTCGAGGATCAACACAAATTGTTATATAACCCTGTTGAGCTAACATCATTCCCCAATACATATCTGTTGCTCTGCGTTGAGAATTTATAACTTCCTGACTTGCAGGTCCTCCATAAACATAGAACAAAACAGGATATTTCTTTCCTTCTTCCATTTTTGAAGGTTTAATCATCCAGTAGTTAAGACTTACTCCTGTTGAAGTGTTGAAACTTCCAAATTCTTTTTTCTCAGAAGAATAAAGTTTCAAACTATCTTTTAGAGCTGAGTTGTCTTCCAAAGTGATTAGCACTTCTCCTTTTTGATTATTTACAGTAAATACATTTGGAGTATATGCACTTGAATAAGTACCTATGTAATATTTTCCATTTTTACTAAAGTCTGCATCGTTAGTGCCTTCCTGCTTAGAGATTGTTTTCTTTCTTTTTCCATTGAAATTAATAACACATAATTCTCTGTTTATGGCAGAACTTTCAGCAGCAGTGTAGTATATCTTCTTTTCTTTTTGATCCACATAACATAATTTATCTGTATCGTAGTTTCCTGAAGTAATTGGTGAAACAGATTTATCTTTCATGCTAACCAAATAGAAATGAGAGTAACCATTTCTTTCTGACTGAAGAATAAAAGCTGAATTATCATCAAGGAAAGTTACTTCTTGAGGTTCACTGATATAATATTTGTTAGTTTCTGAATAAAGAGTTTCTAATTTATAGTCATTAGTGTTTACAGAAAAAATATCATATTGATTTTGAAGTCTATTTAGCTTATGTATAATAAGTTGATTTTCATTTTTTGACCATTGTATTCTTGGCAAATAGTAATTCTTGTCTTGTCCTAAATCTACTTGTTTGTGATTTTGAGTTGTAAGGTCATAAACAAAAATATCTACAATAGAATTATCTTCTCCTGCCTTTGGATATTTGAAAGTGTAGTTTTGAGGATAAAGTTCACCCCAAACTTGCATTGAATATTCTTTAACATTTGATTCATCAAAACGATAGTAGGCAAGTTTGTTGCTGGTTTTATTCCATGCATAGCCTTTCACCAAAGCAAGTTCTTCTTCATAAACCCAATCGGAAGTACCATAAATAACCTTGTTGAACTCTCCATCCTTAGTAAGTTGAGTAACTTTTCTTTCAGCAGTTGAAATGTCAGTTATGAAAAGATTATTATCTCTAATCCATGACACCTTTTTACCATCAGGAGAAAAATCAGCCAAACGTTGTTTCCCATCAACATTAAGAGGATAGAATGCTTTTGTTTCTATTTCGTAGATATAATAATCGGCATAGAATGAATATCGATAAATAAACTCAGGATTAACAGCAATTAAAATCTTCTTCTCATCTTGAGAAAAGTTGTAATCAATAACCATATTCTTCTTACTGTTGTTACCAAAGTCTAAAGAAGTAAAATCCATTATGGTATCTGTTTTTTTACCTGTTTTATATTGATATTTTTCAATACCATTGGGAGTAAGAACACAATAGTCTTCTCCATTTTTCATAGAGCGTATTTCATTAATTGATTTTGCTCTAAATGTTCCTTTTGACCAAATGTCTTCAAGGGTTATTTGCTTTTGGGCAATGATATTTTGTGTGCAAAAAATGCACAAAAGAATAAAAAAAAGCTTTTTCATTATTAATCCATTAAATTGTCAATAAGCATATCCTTATATTTTAACAAAGGATCTATGTTTTTTCTGTTGCTTGGGAAAAGTTTTTCTAAAACAAATTCATCAATTTCGTTGGAGAAACGATATTTATTAAGGGCTAAGCGATGCATAAATTCAGTTAAATACAAACCCCAAGTGGTTTCAGGATAAGTTCTGTAATATGCTTGAATTGCATCCTTATATTGAGGTAAAATTATTTCTGATTCATTTGCAATTTTAGTAAAATCGAATCCCTCTCTTGGGTCGTGAACCTTCATTTCATCTTCATTTTGTCCATAAATTGGAGTATTCTCCAAGCCTTTGGTTACAGAAAAGAGAAGGTGTTGTATTTCACGAGTTACTAAATCATTTCTAACAAAGTCAGGATTTCTGTCAAGCAATAAATCTCTCCACTGAACTCTTCTCATAATTTCTGATATAGGAACATTTAATGTGCAATGCCAATAAGGAGTAACGCCCAAATCAGCAACATAGTTGGTGAAGTAGTAAGCATAATCAGCTGAAAGATATTTTGAAAGACGTTTAAGCAAATAGGTTGAATCAACTTCCATAGCATAGGAAGTATCCTCATCGGAAGAAATTCTATAACCCCATTTTGCATATTCAGTGATGAAAGAAGCAATATTAGATTTAAGAGTAGGCAATACCCAAATATCTTTATGGAAATATCCTCTAATTTCTTTATCGGAGAAAGTTTTATGAAGAGTTACTGTTTTGTCTTCACAACTAATTTCATGGTAGTAGTAAAGAATTTGAAATGCCCAATCTGCCACATAAGGATCGTTAGCAAAATCTTTTTCAAACACCTCACAAGCCTTAACAATAACATCTCTTTCGGAGAAAGGAAGATTAATCAGTTTATTAGTAAAGTCAGTAAGTTTTTGATCATCAAGATCAACAACATTTTGTGAAAAGCCACTCACGGCAATTAAACTCACAATAATATACAAGAATATTCTCTTCATAGTTTATAGGTTTAATACTATTTTACTCTATTTGTCAACTTGCAAATATAGATAAAAAATTCATCATTTATTCAAATATTTTGTTAAAAAGGGAAAAAGGAGTAATTTTGCAATCTATTGAACATTATTAAATATGAATGCAATTAAAGTCTCAAAACTATTAGATTTATTATCCTACTTAGGAATAATAGGAATAATAGGATACTATATTTTTCTAAAACCAAGCTCCGAAATAACCCTTACCTTGCTTTTGGGAGTATGTATTTTGAGAATGGTTGGCAGCACACTAAAAGCAAACTACTATCAAAAATTCCATAAAGACCTGACAGAGGAAAATGAATTTTTGAAAAGCAGAATTGAAGAACTAAGAAAAGAAGAAGATATAAAATAATTAAAAAAACCCAAACTTTTTTATGGCAACAACAGCAGATATTAAAAATGGACTATGTATTGAAATGAATGGTGATTTGCTTTCAGTAGTTGAATTCTTACACGTTAAACCAGGCAAAGGAAATACATTTGTTCGTACAAAACTAAAAAGTTTCAAAACAGGAAGAACATTAGAACATTCTTTTTTGGCAGGAACAAAAATTGACGTAGCTCGCATTGAGCGTCGTCCATACACATTCCTTTATAAAGATGATTCTGGATATAATTTTATGCATACTGAAGATTTTGAACAAATAACAATTCAAGAAGAAATCATCAATGCACCACAATTCCTAAAAGAAGGACAATACGTTGAAATGATTGTTCATGCAGACACTGAAACACCACTTACTTGCGAATTGCCACCATTTGTTGATATGGAAATAACTTACACAGAACCAGGAGTAAAAGGCAACACTGCTACAAATGCAACTAAAGAAGCAACTGTTGAAACTGGAGCAAAAATTAGAGTTCCTCTTTTCATTGAAACAGGAGAAAGAATTAAAGTTGATACAAGAACATCTGAATATTCTGAAAGAATAAAATAAAGACTTCAATACAACAGAATAAAAAAGATAGGGACAAATTTTTCATTTGCCCCTATTTTTTTGCTTACATATTAAAACAATTTATTTTCTCGACTTAATGATATATCTTAAAATCAAGATAAGAATTAGAAAGTTTGAGAGGATAAAAATTAGTTGATAGCTTATAAGTTTAATATTCTGTTTAGCATATACAAATAAATCCGTATTCATTTTTCTTTCAACAAACTTATCATAATCCTTACTTTTCCTTTGTTCTTGAATATACAAGTTTGCTTTCTCACGACCATAAAGGATATTCCTTCTTTTGTATTCATCAATAAAATCATCTTCCAACTCATAAGGGAATTGTCCAGTCCAATTTACCCAGTCAAATTTTGATTTGTAGAATATAAATCCATGATAAATATCTTTATATTTAAATTGGCTAAAATTCAAATTCATATCAAACTGATCTTCTCCAAAAGGACTGCCTTCCAAATCAAAACCTATACTTTTATTGCCACATAGCTCAAAAGCTTTATCCCAAGAACTTTTATTATGAGAACCTAAAAAAAACTGAGAATAGTATTTCTTTCCTCCTGCTATACTGTTTATTAATACATTTGCAACACTGCCCTTTAAAGAATCAAATATGTAAGTAGTTTCATTTTTTAAATTCTTAAATTTATGTTTTGTAAGATTGAATGAATGGGTAAAATTTGTTATTACTAACATTTTCTTTCGCTTTTCTCCCTTTTGTATTCTTGCATATCCCTTAATAACATTATCCGCCATAATGCTATCATAATTACGATTCCAATATTTATTATGTTTTTCAAACTCTTCAGGGGTTTTAATATCTGGAGGAAACAAATTAATTCCAGTAAAGTTTTCTCTAATTTTTAAAGAATCGGGAAGCGTTTGATTTAAAAGATTAAGCCTCTTAAAGAAAGTAAAATAATTTTTCTTTTCTGTATACCCCTGTGCTAAATAAAATAATTTTGTGGTAGCCTTGTCTAATTCTTTTTCTGAATTATACTTTGTTTTAAAATATTCATCTGCCAAATATTGATAATCAGTAGAGCCCATTTCAGTAAAAACATTTCCTGACATTTCAATAAATCTCCTGTCTGAAACAATATAATAAATTAAATCCCATTGAGTGTTTTCTGTATGAGGCCTTTCTCCCAATATAACCACATCATATTTATCAAATAAATTGATGATATAATCTTTTGCAGAAGTGTTTTCATTTTTAATAAAGTCTATCTTATTTTGAACATTTTTATCAACCTTCAAATGCACCTTATAAGGATAATACCTCATCCCCATAAAACTATATTTTGAGCTATGAGTATTGTTTAAAGTCATCACCAAAAGGTAAAATATTATATTTGCACCAAACAGGATTAGTAATATTTTTAATCTTTGGCTAACTTTGTCATTCAAGTATTTAAAAATAGTTTTCTTTAAAATAAAGTACGAGAAAAGATAATATAAGATTGCAACAGCAAGAAATACATAAATGAAATCAACATTTAGAATCAATTGCAATAAATAATAAAAAATCAAACCTAAAGAGAAAATGAGATTTAACTCAATAAAGAAAGATACAATAATCTTTTTTTTCCTGTTTTTCATGGTTATATTATTTAATATATCATGTAAATTTCTTGTACATATGGGCAATTAGAAATTGGATATCTCACTTAATAACAACGCCATACAATACATTTTAATTATAAAGGAAGTTTTATTATCTATTCTGCTTCTATCACTTTTTTAAACCAAGAATCATATTTAAAAAAATATTCTTGGCTTCTTATATCGTATTTAGAATAAGGATATAATAATTCTTCTTCTACTTTAGGAGAAACCTCTATTTCTGGTTTATCGTGATAAACATCCAAAGGTTTTTTGCAATTTGTTATATCTATTGTTGTTGCTAAACGAAAAGTAAATTTTGAATTCTTTAATTGAAATAATGATGGCATTAAACTAAAGCCTAATATCTGACCTGTTGGATAACCAACAGAAACTAAATTATCCAAGTATTCAGAATAATTAACAAGATCATAAGCAGCAGAATATGTTTTATAATCATATAAAATATAAATCTTTCCATCATATTTTATTGAGTTTGTATCGGGTGCTAATTTCATATTTGTATCTTGAATTACTCTAAATCGCTTATTGCCTAACCAAGATAATTTTTCTGTTTTTGTATAATCATTAAAACTATTTAGTTTTTCCCTCATCATTTTACTATCATTATAAGCTATCTTAACAGGATAAGGCAATGTATCTTTTACTATTGCTTTTAATACTTGATGCCAAGTATAATCACTACCTCCTTTATTTCCTCTAACATCAATTACTACTTTTTTAATATTCTTACCTTTTGCCTCAGCTTTTATTTTATTACAAAGAGCGGTATCTTCCCTAACCATACTTCTAATAAGAACATATAGAATACTATCTCCAAATATACGCAAATCATTGCCATAAAAATTATTGTCTTTTTGTACACCTTCAATTTTAATACTATTTGTGAATTGGTTCCAACCTGGAATATTATAAATATAATCTTGTATATTAAATTCAAAAATACTATCATTATTCTCTACCTTCAGTTTTCCTACTGTATCTAACCATAAAAAACCATAATTTTTATGACTATACTCTTTATTTTCGTAATCAAAGTAACTTTTTATACTCTTATCTTTTTCTTTTTCGGCATATTCTTTTATATCTTCTCCATTATAAGTAATCACTTTTAATAAACTAATTTTAAGTGTATCTTTTCCTGATTTACTTTTGTACTTATTATCTCCTATTAAGTAATATAAATTATCTCTATAAGAGTAGGTAATAGGAACAGGAAATTCAGTAGGGATAAAATTCCTTTGACGAGCACTCTCATTAATTTTATTCATAAAATCTATACTCTTTTGTTGCTTTTCTAATAAAGAAATAGTGTCAATTCCGTCCAAATTCTCATAACCAGAATAAAAATAATAAGAAGAAGTTGAATGTTGATCCATAATATATTTTAATGCCGTACTTATAATACTTTCAAAACCTATATTAGTCGTAACTGTATCAATATTTTTCCTTAACTTTTTTATCTCTGCCAAATTATCATATCCTGTTACCGCTTTCCTTACAGAAAGCTGAGGATTGCAATCTTCAATAATTTTAACAAATTGATTAAAGTCTTGATTCATTTGTCTCTTTGTCAATGTTTGCTCTTGTGCAAATGATAAATTTGCAACAAAAAGGATTAAAAACAAACTATAAATTACTTCTTTAATTATATTCATAATGTATTTTCTAATTATATTACTTTGTTAAACTAAAAATCATATTTGTAAAGATATTATTGATTTTGGCTTCAAGGGTTGTCAATAAATAGTTTATTTTAAAACTTCACCCCAAACTCCAATTTCAAACCTAAATCAAACGGATAAACTCTTGATGAAGATGCATATTCATAAATACCAAATCCGCAATAAAAACCCTTATTCGGGAAATAATAAAATCCTTGACCCAAATTCAAACCTACAACTAACCTTGTATCCCCTCCCATTGAATCAAATCCTAAAACAAACTGACCTGTAAAAGAAAAATAAGCTTTCTTATAAATTCTCAATAAAGGATTCACCCCTAATTTGTAATAAGAAAATTTAGCATTAGAATAACCATATTGTCTGATAAAATAATCCGTTACCATTAGATAATCAATATTTACCACCATAGGTAAGAGAATTTTTTGATCCTCTTTTTGATTAACAAAACTATAAATACTAAGCGAAACACCCAAAGAAGTTGCACCCATACTTGGAACCAAACCAACGGCAGTGGAGTATGTTTTGTGTGATTTTTGTTCTGAATTAAGACTAATTGAAGGATCAACAATATCCCTTGCCTTTGAAGGAGAATCCTCTTGTGTATCTTTAAATTTAGACTTGTAGTCATAAATAAGCTTAATATTCTCTACAATAAAACCCTTAAAAGCAATCTCAATACAATACCTAATCTCTTTCTCAATATCTTTAAACCCATTAATAGCATTAATTGAAGAAGAAACCTCATAAGGATATTGTGCATAAATTGAATCATCAACCTTATAATGAATAACAAGATTAAGATTAGTTTTTATTGAGTCGAAATAATCTGTTTTAGTTTTTGTTACATACAAATCCTTAATCTCAACAACAACAGGAAGATTGCCATAAGAGTTTGGAAAATTAAATCTAAAAAAGCCTGAGAGAGCCTCACTTGCACCATTCTTTAAATTAATCTTACCCTTCAAATTATCATAACTTGCAAACCCAATCAACGATTTATCAGCCCTTGAGTCAATAACCGAATCAACATAAATATCATTACTTATCACCTTTAAAGGTTCATAAGAAAATTCAATCTTTTTTGTTTGAGCAAAAATTCCAAAAGGAAGCAAAAACAATAATAATAAGGAAATTACATTTTTAGCCATAAGAAAAGTTCTTAATAGTTTCTAATAAATATTTAAATTTTAAATCATTTTCAGACCTCAAAGATAAACATTTAATTGGAAACTATATCATAGTTTTAATTAAATTATTTTTAATAAATCAAGAGTTTAGACTTGGCACTAAGCAAACTTGTCTTAGTGCAAGTCTGAACCTATTAAACTTATTACACCATTACACTATACTAAGGGGGGTGTAATAGTGTATGGAAGCTATCAATCAATTAGTTGCAAAATTTTTGTGTATCAGACTTAAAAGTTTAGGATTTTTAATCCTGATAAAACATAATAAGGGATAATATATCCCGTAGGACGAAACACTGTCTGTTTTACTTCAAAATCAACGCCATTTAGAACTTGAAGATTTTATAAGACTTTTTAAGCCCTTTTACTTGAATTATATTATTTTGCTTATTCTTGATTATATTAAAGTAACGTTAGATAAATTAGCATCAAAACTTTTGAGAACAGCATAGGTTACCTTGTCCATCATAGCTCCGTCAAAGCAGATCGTTTTTATAGCACGGTAATATTTATTAGTTAAAGCATGAGTAGAAATGAAAGATACATTTTTTAATGTTGCACCTTTAAAAGTCACGTTATTTAGTATAGTCCCATCAAACTTTACTCCAATAAAGGTCTGTTCATCAAGACTCAAACCTCTAAGGTCGGATTTTTTTAAATCTACTCCATTAAAAATACATTTTTCAAATAATGTTTGTCTTAAATCACTCTCTAATAACTTTGCATCAGTCAGTTTTACATTAATGAATTTAGCCCCAGCTAGCCCAACTGACCTAAATTCTGTACTTACAATAATGGTTTCTTTGAAACTAGAATCTAATAAATCAAGAGCGTAAAACTTGCTGTTAGTTAAATTTGCACTGTCAAAATTAGATCCACGCAAATCGCTTGCCTTAAAAGAGCTACCTGTCAAGTCTGCTCCTGAAAAATTAGAACCTTTTAGCATACTTCCTTCAAATTTTACTTTATGTAAGGTAACACCTGCAAAATCTATATTTGGTAGATTGCTTCCATTAAAGGTTTTTAGTTCTTCTTCCTCCTGCAAATTAGAAACCTGAATATCTGACTTCTCATTCAAATACTCAACGGACTGAATTTTAGTGGTATCGGATTCTGAATTAGAAGAAAAGTAATTAAGATCAACTTCAAGAATTTCAGCAAGACGATTAAGTGTTATTATATCAGGCATTGATTCCCCTCTCTCCCATTTTCCAACAGCTTGCGAACTTATGAATAAAAGTTTAGCAAGTTGAGCTTGAGAAAGATTTATTTTCTTTCTTGCTAAGACAATCTTATTGCCAATTTGTTTTGAATTTATCATATGTATTATTTATATTTTTATGCTGCAAATATACTATGATTCATAATTTTAATTACAAAAACATTATTACTTATAGTTGTAATTACTCTATTTATAGTTGTAATTTAGCAACTATATGTTGTATTAATTAGTAAAATTCCCTCAATGAAAAAATAATAGAATAATTATCTTGTCTTCATTATTATTACTTTCTCATTTTGATATAGCGTTACACAAAAAAGTAATAATAAAAGGGGCATATTAAAACATGGAAACAAGGAAACACACTTAATTATCTGTATGTCTCAAAAAAGTTACCTAAGTTAATCAAGTTAACCATTTTTTAGAACTTTAGTTATTTATTTTTTAAAAACTTTTTTTCTTGGTAATTTGATTAACTTGGTTAACTTGATTAACTTTTTTCTCTCTTTAAAGTTTATTTAAGTAAATTAAAACCTTGTTTCAGTAAATAAAAACAAAGAAAGAATTTATTAAAACGAAGAGTTAGCAAATTAAAACAGCGTTTCAGCAAATTAAAACAAGGATATATTTTTACAAAACAAGGATATATTTTCACAAAACCTTATCATAAAATTATAAAACAAGGAGTTAATTCTCGAAAGATGCACATCTTTCATACCAAAAGATGCACATCTTTCGGGGTAAAAGATGTGCATCTTTTTTTAATAAAATTTATTGGGAAATTTTGAATTAAATTTCTAAGAACTTAGTTTCAATATTTTGTATTTGCAAATATACGAAATTTTTATTGATTAGTCAATACTTTATTTTGAGAATTGCAAATTTTAATTTTTAACTTTTAAATTGAGGTTTAGGTGTTGAGATTTTTTGCTCTTACGTCATTGCGAGGACGTAGGACTAAGTTCGAGAGCATAGGAGATAAAAGCTAAAAGTGAAAAACTAAAAGGTAAAAGTTGCTTCCCCTTTAGGGGAATGAGGGGTTATAAAAGTGACCCGAAGAACGAAGTTCGAGAGCATCGAAGATAAAAACTAAAAGATAAGTTGGGTTACTCTATGGCTGTTTTATTTTTATCTCCCTTTATTAGTTTCACTATTAAAAAATAAGTAGAAAATAATAATGATAAGGCAGTAGATATTATTAATATTATTATTCCCATATAATTAGATATATGCAACAAAGAGGGTGTTTCTGATTTCATCATACTTTGTCTTGTCAACGACTCATCTTTATATTCCGTTGATAATAAAGAATAATCAATATTCTTTAATTTATATTTTGGACTGTTTTTCTTAAACTCCATTTCTTTTTTTGCGGCGTACTGTTCATAAGGATAGCCACTTGTTTCAAGCTTTTCATATGGTTTAGTAAAAATTAATCCTGTAAAGAAATCTTTATATCCATATTTAATCTTTGCTCCTCTTAATGGATACATATCCAACTCATCATATCCAAATGGACTGCCTGCTAAATCAAATCCTACTGATTTATAATTATTGGCTTTAAAGGCTGCATCCCAAATTCCTGAATTTACAGGCTTATATAAAGGGGCAAAGAACATTCGAGCATCATTTAAAGGGGCTCCTGCCTGCAATACATTGGCTGTTTTATTCGGAATACCTTCAAATATATATTGCCCTTCATTGCCAGAGAATAAATGTTCGTATTTACGATTCTCAAATATCTCCTTTCCTTGTGGATAACCAAAAGCATGACGAGAATTTGTTATAACTAAACATTTATTTTTCTGTTTATTTTGTGTTTGTTTTTTATACCAGTCAACTACCACTTGAGCCATTAAACTGTCACGATTATCAATATCAGGAATATCAAACCTGTTTCCTTCGGTAAAATAATCCCAATCAATCATATCGGTAAATCTAACTCTTACTTTTAAGCTATCTGCTAAAGTATTGTTTAATAAATTAATATCCTTGAGAAAATAATAATAGCCTGAGGTCATAAAGTTCATCAAACATGCTGTCTCTTTTTCCAGTTCCTCATCTGAATTAAATTTTTTAAGCAATAAACTGTCTAATTTATCTTGATGCTGAACACTTCCATATTCTGTAAAAATTACTCCTGCATTATTTATAAACGATGTATCCTTTACTATTTCAGTTATCAAATCCCACTGGGTCATTTCTCCATGATATTTCTCATGAAGGATTACAATATCATATTTCTTATATAAATTTAGTATGTATTCTTTTGATGACAAAGGTTGTTTCTTTACCCATTGTGCATGTTCCTTGTAAGAATTATAATTTTTATTATCAGCAAACTGGTATGGATAGTTGAAACCGAATATTTTATTGTTATTATTTTGAATCTTATTATTAAGATGTTGTGAAACAAAGAAAGACACTAAAACAACTAAACATAAAGACAGATAAGCATATATATTTGTACTTATTTTGTCTTTTGAATAAAAAGAACTTATATCTGATAACTTATCCCAGAACTTTTCTCCTTTAACAATAAAAAACACAAGAGAAAAATATGATGAGAAAAAAAGAATATTCATAAATACTGCAAAGGGTTCTCTTATACCCAGTAAATACATAATAAGATAAGGTATAAGAATAACAAATATTATCTTATTTAATGTACTGAGTATTAATTTTCCTCTTAAATTCTTTTCTTCATTATTCAATTTATAACTAATGCCAACTATCAGTTTACCAAATGTTCTTCCTTTAAAAATAGAGGATAACAGCTGATAAGCAATCCAAGTTATGATTAGAAAATTAAAAAAATCAGTATATATAAAAGACAAGAGAACTGTGTACAAAAAATAGGATATGGAATAAATAACTCCAGCATCAATTATTGTTGATATTAAAACAGTTCTTATTTTTATTCTTTTAGAATTAGTATTTAATTCTACTTCTATTCCAAAAAGATAATTAAATATACTACGCTTAACAATTAATAAAAACAATAATCTTATAAATGCAAATAACAACCAATAAATTAATATAGCTTGTGGGCTAAAAGCATTAAAATAAAAGAGTAAAATAGGAATAAGATATATAAATAAATATTTTGTTAGTCCTTTAAATAAGTATGTTTTTAACTTACTATTTCCTTTAATTTTTAGATTGCCTATATTCTCCCCAAAAGATTCCTTTTTTAATACACTAAAAAACAAAAAATTAAAAAGAGAACTAACAAGGGTAATATTAAATAATGAATTTAGGAATTTTCTAAAAATAATATCATTCAAAAAAGGGTTTTCTGGTACTCCAAAATTAGTAAAAAGAAATCCAGAGAAATTGATAAGAGATATTAGAATCAATATTGATAATAGAATTACAAATAATAAGTCTATTATTGAAGAATTTATTTGTTTGAATAAGAACTTTGCTTTATGGCTATTATTACTCTCTAACATATTGTTAAGATTTTCAATTTGATATTTATTATTAATTGTGCCTTTTCAAAGAAAAGACAAAGTCAAAGTCAAAGAAAATCTTAGAAACTAATGTTTAGGCCGAAGCTTGGCATTATTGGTAGTTGGTTAACTCTTTGTCCTGTTATTCTGTCTTGATAGAATAGGTTGTTGCGGTCGTAGAGGTTGGTTACGCTTAGGTTAAGTTCAAAGATTGCTCTTTTTATTTCAAATCGTTTCTTTATTGACAGGTCTAAACGGTGATATTCAGGAAGACGTTTTGAGTTGTAGTCGCCAAGTATCATTTGAAGTGAGCCATTGGCATATAAATAATCGTAGTTAATGCCTGACTGGAAGTCTAAGAGTTCTTGACCTCCTTTGTTAGGAGTAAATGGAAATCCACTTCCATAGTTCCATCTAAAGCTTACTTCCCATGAGCGAGAAAGCCCTAACTGGTAGGATAGCAATACGTTCACATTATGTCTTCTATCGTAGTGAGGGAAATATTCAATCATTTGGTCTTCTCTTGTAACTTTTCCATAAGAATATACTGTCCAAACATAAAGTCTTCCATCATCATATTTGGCACTAAAGTCAACTCCATAGGCTTCTCCATTCTCAACGGAGTAGTCTTTTTTCATGTATTCAGGTTTTGGACTTGTTCCAGTTGAGCTATGTTCCTGGTCATCGGCAAAGAGTTTATATCTGTTTAAAGATATTAATCCTTTCATTGTTTTGTAGTAACCTTCAACATTTAGGGTAATGCGATTGGTTAAGTCATATTCTACTCCAAAGATGTAGTGATTGGAGGTTTGTAGATAGGATGTTATTTCCTGTCCTTTAAATTGAGTTACAATATTCATCATTTCTGGGTCTATGGTTAAATAGCCAGTGAAGAGATTTACTATGTCGTAGTTAGGTTTTGTATCAATAAATATTTGTGAGTATTTTCCTGTTGCTGCTTTCAATCGTATGCGATCAGTCAGGTTGTATTTTAGTGCAAGTCGTGGTTCTGGTGAGCCTTTGCTTAGTGAGCCATAATAGTTTATTCTAAAGCTTGGTTCATAAAGAAACTTACCCCAAATTCCTTTGAAGAGTATATACACTCCTGCTTCTGTTGAGTAGTCGGTGTTGTTTGTGGTTTTAGATGTTAGAGAGTCTTTTTTTGTTATGGTGGTGTTGGTTGTGGAGCCTATCATTTCAAAACCGTAAATCAGTTTGTTTTCTCCAAAGAAATTTGTTGCTGACAGCCCTACATTAAATCCTCCTATATTGCTTGACTTGGCATTTTTAGTTGTTGTTTCTTCCATATTTATTGTGTAGTCAGAATAGGATAAGAATCCTTCTACAAGTGCTGTGGTATTGCCTGGAAGAAGCAGGAAATTAGCTCCAAATCCTTGGTTTGTCCAATCGTAATTGGCAATGGATTTATATTGACTTACTTTGTCAGTGAAGTTAAAGCCAAAGAGATTTATCTTTGAGCCATTATATCCGCTGAATGATATTTTTCCATAAAGGTCTAAGAAGTCGTAAGGGAGTGAGCCATCGATATAAGAGTAAATTGATTTGGAGGTTTGAGACAGATAAGAGTTTTTGGCTGTGAATAGATATGAAAGTGACATTTCTCTTGATGAGTCTTGTTTTATGATTGGTCCTTCAACCATTATGTTTGCTCCAAAGGTGCTTGCTCCTATCTTTCCATGTGTTTCTTTTTTGTTTCCTTCTCTTGTGCTTATGTCCATAATGGAAGAAAGAGCTCCTCCATATCTTGCTCCAAAGCCTCCAGTGAATATGTCGGCTGAACGAATTATGTCTGTTTCGAAAACTGAGAATAGTCCAATGGAATGGAAAGGATTATAGATTATCATTCCGTCTAAGAGTACTTTGTTTTGAATGGCTGAACCTCCTCTAATGTATAGCTGTCCTCCCTGGTCACCAGTGAAGATAACTCCTGGTAAAACCTGCATATATTGAGCCAAATCGGCATTTCCTCCAATTGAAGGCATTTGTGTTATTTCTCTTGGAGTTATTTTCTCAACGGAAACCTGACTTTCTGTTCTTGCTGCCTGTCTTTCAGCATTAATAACTATGGCATCAAGCATCTTGGAGCTTGGCTCTAACTCAATTCTCAATGAAAGTATTCCTCCTGCTTTAACTGTAACAGGAATAAGCTTTTCTTCATAGCCCATAAAACTTACCCTAAGGGTATAGTCTCCTTTTGGCACTTTGTTGATTACAAAATATCCATTATCATCGGTCGTTGAGCCATAGGTGGTTTTTTGAATTAAAATATTAGAAAACATTACTGGCTCGCCTGATTTTTTATCATAAACGAAACCTTTAATCATTCCTGTTTGCGCAAAAGCGCCTAAAGAGAAAAATAGAAATGCAAGAAAGAGGAAAATGGATTGTTTTTTCATTTGAGTAAAGTGTTAAAAATAATTGTTTTTGTATGTTGTTATTTAATGAGTTATTTTAAATACTAATTCTTTTAATAAATCGCCATTTGAAACATTGGGTGCAACGTCTAAGCCTTTTGATTTAAGGTCATATTCTCTTAAAAGAGATATTATCTGAAAGAGCTTGTCTAAGCTATAGTTGTTAATTGCAGTGAAATATTCTTTAACGAAGAATTTATTGACACCAATTGCTTTGGCAACATTGTCGGGTGTTTTATCTTTTACCTGTGAGGCTATGATAACCTTTGTAAAATAAGATAAAAGTGAAGGAAATACTATTTGAATTGGGTTTTCCTTTGGATTGGCATCAAAATAGTTGATTATTCTATTTGCTGAAAGGACATCCCTTGTAGCTAAGGCTTTTTGCAATTCAAAGACATTAAAATCCTTACTTATTCCTATATATTGCTCAATATGATTGATTGTTATCTCTTCGTCTTGTTTGAGGTTAAGCTTTAGTTTGGAGAGTTCGTTTGCAATTTTCTCTAAATTGTTTCCCAAGTAGTCTGCAATAATCTGCGCACCATAAGGATTAATCTTCAAGCCTATTGACTTTGCATAATTAATTATCCATTGAGGGATTGCATTATCGTATAGTTTCTTGCTTTCAAAAACAGCACCTGCCTTATCTACCTTCTTCAAGAATGACTTTTCTATAGTCTTATACTTATAACATATAACTATAACTGTTGTTGGTATGGGGTTGTTGAAATATGAATCAAATTTTGACCAATCTTTTTTATCAATATCTTGTGCTTCACGAACCAGAACTAATCTGTAGTCCGACATCATGGGATAGAGCTTGGCATTGGAAATGATATCATCAATTGTTATATCTCTTCCATAAAGCACTGTTTGATTAAAGTCTTTTTCGCTTTCATCTAAAAGAGAAGAATCAAACTTTTCAGCCAATGCATCAATATAGAAAGGCTCATCTCCAGTTAAAACATAGATTGGAGAAAAGTTTTTAGTTTTAAAATCTTCTAATATTTGTTCGTATTTCTTTGTCATATTGAAGTTGCGAAATTAGGAAAAATTTTGATACAAAAAAAGTCTCACCTTAAGGTGAGACTCATTATCATATATTATTATATATTAGTATAAGCTTTTTGAGCCAAGTTGATCCATAGCACAACGGAAACCAATCCATTCTGTGCTCTTAGTTTGATCTAAAAATCTTCTTTGTCCTGGGCTTAAATAGAATGCTCTATCTTTCCATGAACCACCCTTAATAACTCTTACTTTATCTGTAATTAATGAAGAAACTCCATATTCATACATTGCATTTGATTCAGATACAGGTTGTGCTTCTGGGTCTTCTTCATAAGTTACAACATCTTCTCCTTCTTCTGATTGTTCTTTTTTCCATTGATCAGTTAATTGAGAACGAAGGTCACCATCAAGATAGTTAATGTTATCAGCTTGTTTGTAATTTGTACGATTGATGTTTTCAGCAACGGTTACTTCTCTATAGCTAATTCTTCCTAAAGAGTCTTTTTCTGAAATCATTCCATCAGCATCTAAAACCTTAGTCTTATAAACATTACCACGGAATGGGTTAATATCTTGTGCATCCTGACCTGTTGAAGGACGATAAACATCCAAACACCATTCAGCAACGTTACCTGCCATATTATATAAACCATAATCGTTAGGGAAATAGAAAGCTACTGGTGCAGTGTATTCCCAATGGTCATTTAAAGCTCCTGCTGTTCCCATTGCATCTCCCTTAGTACGTTTGAAATTAGCTAACATTTCACCATAATATTTCTTATCGTCTGTTCTAACTTGATAGCCATTCCAAGGATAAATTCTTCTTTCAACAATTCTTTCATCATAGCTATTTCCAATTAGAGCATAAGCTGCAAATTCCCATTCTGCTTCGGTTGGTAAACGGAACTTAGGTAATAAAAGTCCGTCTTCAATTTTAATCTTTCTAACTCCTTCTGAACTTGGGTCTAAATTTTCTTTTTCTTCCAAAACTAAACCTTCATATAGTCCTGCATAATAAGCATCAGTGTTGAAAGTATTATCTCCTTGAGCGTCTAAGTCTAATTCCAAATATCCATTATCAACTAATATTCTTTCATTTACACGGTCAGTTCTCCAATTTGCATATTCAACTGCTTGAAGCCATGAAACTCCAACAACAGGGAAATCAGCATAGTTTGGATGACGGAAATAGTTTTCAACATAAGCTTCGTTTAAAGCTAATTTAGATCTCCATACAAGAGTATCAGGCAAAGCTTTCTTAACATATTCTGGATAGTCATTGCCATAAGCTCTTTGCAACCAATATAAGTATTCTCTATAATCTTGGTTTGAAACTTCACATTCATCCATATAGAAAGATGAAACTGTAGCTCTACGAGGTTGATTATCCCACTCCTTACGTACATTATCAGTAGTTTGTCCCATAACATATGTTCCGCCTTCTACAAATACCATTCCGTTAGGGTCTAATTGATCATTAGGCACAGCAGATTCAAATCCTCCCCAAGCAGGGTCGTCATAATTCCATCCAGTTGTTGCAGAAACATTAGGGTTTCCTTTACAACCAAACAGTAGTGTTACTATTGCTATGCTAAATAAAATCTTTTTGAATGCACTTTTTTTCATACAAAATATATTTTTATTATTATTCTTTACTTTATACTTTCTCTTATACTATTGTTTAGCAATTTTTGTTACAGCTTTCTCTTAGAAAGTAGGACAGTCTATTGATTTTAACTTCTTACGTTTTTCTGGGCAATTAAATTGTACACCAAGTGAAAGTTCGTGAGCTCCTCCTGAAACATTAGATAAAGAAGACACTGTTATGTCGTAGCTATATCCAATTTTAAACATTCCATGTTGAACTCCTGCCATAAAGACAAAAGCATCAGGATTTTCAAATCCTTGACGGAACCATGCACCAACTATAAATGGAGACCAGTCTAAATATAGTCCATAGTTAAGGTCATGGAATTTGCCTTGCATGTTATAAATAATGTTTGGAGATATTATTGGAGCTCCAAAGAAAGCGTTTGTTCTTCTTTTATCTCTACTTATGTTAAATTTTGCACCTCCATGAACAGTTATCTTTAAAGGTAATCTATTGTAAGATACAAAACCATCATCTGGTTGAGTTAAATGAGCAAAAGCTGCACCTCCATACCAGTTTTCACCATAAACAACTGTTCCTGCTGCAAAGTCAGCATAAGTGTTACTTAAACTTGGTGGAACTTGAGCTTGAGTTGAATAAATAAATCCATAACGAGGATCAATCATATCTGCAAAAGTCAAATTAGTAAAATCTAAACTCCTGTTTGCAACTGAAGCTTGAAGAGCAAGATTCATATTTATTTTTCGAGTCAATTTAAGTCTTAATGAATACATTAATGAAAATGAAGTTGAGCGGAAAGCATCTCCTGCCTTATCTCCCAAAATAATTGCACCAACACCTCCACTTAAAAAATCAACATATTGGTCATAAGAAACTGTTGCTGTTTGAAAAGCACCTAAACTTGGCCACTGATCTCTAACAGTAAATCCCATTCTTGGACATACGTTTGAACCAGCAAAAGCAGGATTTACATAAAGTGGATTAGCATAAAATTGTGAAAAATGAGGGTCTTGAGCCTTTAATTCACCTACTAAAGCCATAAATGCTATCAGTGCAAATAGTATGATTTTTTTCATTATCAGTTTGTTTATTTATCCTTAATAGTGTATAAATTCAATTGGCAATATTACAAAAAAATTACAAACTATTCATAAGATAGGCAGTAAAATTTTACTTTTAACTTCCTTAATCATTGTTTTTCAAGTATAAAATTGGCAATTAAATATTTTCTTGCATAAAGAATTTAATCCATTATACAGAATTATTGTACTTTAAGTTTCAAAAATACGAAAAAATAATTATCCATAAGATTTATGATGTATAATTAATATTTTTATTGTTTTGATTTAACTCAACAATAAATAATAATTTTTCGTGTTTATATTGAAGTTGAATAAATTTAATTCAAATTATGGGAAAGAAAAATCTTATTAAATTGCTTATTATAAGCCTTATGACATTGAGCAGTGGACTTTATGCTCAATCCATTAGTTATCCCGATTCCTCTGTTTTGGCACATGGAGATTGGTATAAATTTTCTATCTCCTCCTCAGGGTTATATAAAATAACCTACAATGATTTTATTGCAATGGGGGTTCCTGCAGAAAAAATTAACTCTTCAAAATTATCAATCTATGGTAATGGAGGAAGGCAAATTTCTTCAAACAATTCTCTTTGCACTTATTCCGATTTATTGGAAAATTCAATTTATGTTTACGACCCTAATAATAATTTCTCACAAGGAGGTTATGTGATTTTTTATGGAGAAGGTGGAACAACATGGGATTATAATAAGAATGAAAACTGCTGGAGTTTTAATCTTCATCCATATTCTGATCAATACTACTATTTTGTTACTTTTAGCGACTCAATTGGTCAAAAGAAAAGAATCAGTTCAATTTCAAATCAAAGCTTAGTTGCTGACACAACATCAATTTCAACAAGAGATTATTTTCTTTCAAAACAAGAATTAGTTAATGTTTATGAAAGTGGTCGTCTATGGATGGGAAAACAATTTATTGTAAATAAAACAGAAGAATATCCATTAGACTTAAGAACACCATTAGTTGATGGAAACAACAATTTAGTTAAGCCTGCAATTATTGAATATAAACCTGCTGCTGAAAGCGATATAACAACTTCATTTGTGTTTAATTATAATAATACAATGATTGATACTATCACTTTTTTACCTAAAACAAGTGATGCAGGAACATATCCAAACGATAAAACAATTAGGAGAACAATTAATAATATTAAGACTGTAAACAATAAAGTAAGTGTAACATTTCAAGGCAATTCTCTTTCAAAAGCCTGGTTGAACTACATATTAGTAAACTATGATAAAAAACTCCAATACACCTTCCCTTCAATTTTAAAATATAAAACAACAGAATTTTTAGGAACAAATCAAATTGTAAATAATGTCATTTCAAATGTTCAAAACGATAATGTTGTTGTTTGGGATGTAACTAATTGGATTAACCCTACTCAAATAATTGGAGATTACAATTCAAACAGCAAAACGTACAATTTCAATCTTTTAAGTGATAGCTTAAGAGATGTTGTTGTTTTTAACTATAATTCAAATTTCAACACCGTTAAACCAGCTGGAAAGGTTATAAATCAAAACCTTCACGCTTCTGAACCTGTTGATTATGTAATAATTACTCATCCTCTTTTCATTGAACAGGCTAATCGTTTGGCAGAAATTCATAAAGAACATAACAATTTAACAACTAAGGTTGTTACAACAGAACAAATCTACAATGAATTTTCATCTGGAACTCCTGATTTTTTAGCTTATAAGGAATATCTAAGAATGCTTTATAATAAATATCTTCCTGAAGGGAAAAACCCTAAAAATGTTTTATTGTTTGGAGACGGAACATACGACAACAAGAATATTTTAAAGTATAATAATAATTTCGTTTTGACCTATCAGATGGATAACAAATCATTAGATGATGATCATTTTCCTGCAGAAGACTTTATAGGCTATCTTTCTCCAAATGCAAAAGGAAATTACAGTATGTCTTTAATAGACACTTTAAATATTGGAATAGGTCGTTTCCCTGTTTCAACAGTTGAACATGCAGAAAATTTAGTTAATAAGTCAGAAAGATACCTTTTGAAAAAAGATATTTTAACTAAAGATAAAATTACTGATTGGCGAAATTATTCAGTTTTAACTGCTGATGATGCAGATCCAGGAGATCATTATTTTATTGCTGATGTTGAAAACATATTTGAACAAACAAAACTTCAACAACCTCAAATAAATGCAGTTAAAATTTATTCCGATGCTTACAAACAATATTCTTCCTCTTCAGGAAGCACTTATCCAGATGCATCAAAAGCAATTAACCAGCAAATGAAAAAAGGTTGTTTGATTTTTAATTATGTTGGACATGGCTCTGAAGATCACCTTTCAAGCGAAAGATTAATAACCATTACAGATATAATGGGATGGACAAACTTTAATTCTTTGCCACTTATGATTACTTCAACATGCTCTTTTGCACGTTTTGATATGGTTGACAAACCTTCAGCAGCAGAATATTCTTTATTAAGTCAAAATGGAGGTATGATTGCAGCCATTTCTGCTTCAAGACCAATTTTTGCAAATGATATAATGAATCAGCGTTTTCATCAATACACATTAGAAACTCTTGCAAATAATAAAACAAGAACATTTGGAGAAGCATATTCTGAAACTAAAAACGATAGAACAATATCTCCAGTCAGTTCAGATCAAAGATGCGTAATTCTTCTGGGAGACCCTGCTCTTAGGATTAGCCTTCCTCAATACGAAGTAGTAACAACAAGCATTAATGGAATAGATCCAGAGATTGAAAACGACACTTTAAAAGCTTTATCAAATGTTACAATCAGTGGAAAGATTATGGATGCTGATTCAAATTTCATCAGTGATTTTAATGGAGAAATTCAAATAACATTATTTGACAAGTCAAGCACTTACTACACATTGGATAATGAAAACAATGGCTCTCGATTATCATTTGAACAACAAAAAAACATTCTCCATAAATCAAAAGCAAAGGTTGAAAATGGACTTTTTACACATACTTTCACTATGCCTAAAGACATTGCCTATAATTATGGTTATGGAAAATTAAGCTATTATGCTTATTCTGACAGTGCTGATGCTGGTGGATATTGCGATAAGTTTGTAGTTGGAGGAATTGATAATAGTGTTATTATTGTTGAGACAAGACCAATTGTAAAACTCTATATTGGAGACAGTAATTTCCGTTCTGGAGGAATAACAAATGAAAATCCTGAACTTTATGCTGTTGTTTCTGACAATATTGCAATTAATACTGTTGGAAGTGGATTAGGACACGACTTAACTGCAACCCTTGATAATGCAGCCAACACATTTATTTTAAATGATTTCTTTGAACAAGATCAATTTGATGCAAATAAAGGTTATATAAGATTTCCATTCTACTCTTTAAACGAAGGAGAACACACTCTAACCCTAAAAGCATGGAATATATTCAATTTCTCTTCATCAGCAACCATAACATTCAATGTTATAAGTAAAAATGAAGAGACATTTTCTAATCTAAAAAACTTCCCTAATCCATTTAAAAATTCAACAAGTTTCTTTTTAGAACATAATCAAAACTCAAAAATTAAAAGTGCCGAAATACATATTTTCAACACTGCAGGCATGAGAGTTAAAACAATTCCGGTAAATAATCCTTCAAACGGATATACCATAGGACCAATTCAATGGGATGGCTCAACAGATGGAGGTCAAAAACTCAAGTCAGGAATTTACATTTACAGAATGCTTATAAATACTGAAAGCGGAAAAGAATACACTGAATCAAAAAAACTGGTAATCCTGTAAAAAATTCAGATAAGTATAATAAACTATAATTTATATCGTTTTATAAACTTCAATTTAACAAAAGAGAAAAACAGAAATGAAAATATCAAAAGTGAAAAGAGCAGCTCTATATCTTTTAATTGTTGTAACATTAATAAGCAACAAAACTCTAAACGCACAAGTATTAGACAATAATGATGTAATACTACGTCAAAAAATTGAAGATGGAGTTAGAGTAATAAGTACTGGCGTTCCATTACTTTTAATTGCACCTGATTCTCGTTCTGGAGCAATGGGAGACATTGGTGCTGCAACAACACCTGATGCAAACTCAATACACTATAATGCAGCTAAATTAGCATTTGTAGAAAAATCAGCAGGAGTTGCCTTCTCTTACACTCCATGGCTTAGAGATTTGGTTGGAGATATTGACCTTTCTTATCTTTCTGCTTTCTACAAAATAAACGAAAGAAGTGCAGTTGGAGGCTCATTAACCTATTTCTCTTTAGGAAGCATAGACTTTTATGATGCTAATGCAGAAAATAAAGGTAACTTCAAACCAAATGAATTTGCACTTGACCTTGCTTACTCAATGAAACTATCAGATAATTTATCAGCATCAGTAACTGGAAGATACATTCGTTCTGATTTAACCCAAGGACAAAACGTTGGAACAAGCTCAACTCATGCAGCAAACGCATTTGGGACAGACATTGGATTATACTATCAAAAAACAATAGGAGAAAATGAAGACAAGTCTTTTGCTCTTGGACTTCAAATTGCAAATCTTGGCTCAAAAATTTCTTATTCTCAAAACCTTAAAAAAGAATTTCAACCTGCCAATCTACGTATTGGAGGAAGATATACAATGGACTTCAATCAGTTTAATTCACTTTCACTTTTGTTAGACTTCAACAAACTATTGGTTCCGACACCTGCAATTTATGATGACTCAACAAATGCTATTGTTAAAGGTTATGACAATAATGTTGGAGTTATGCAAGGAGTTTTCCAATCATTTTACGATGCTCCAAATGGATTTACTGAAGAAATGCAAGAAATAAACATTTCTGCTGGTGCAGAATGGGTTTACAACAAGTTTCTTTATGTTAGAGGTGGTTTCTTCTACGAAAACCCTAAAAAAGGTGGACGTCAATATATGACCTTTGGTGGTGGATTCAAATATAATATCATGCAATTAGATATAGCATATCTTGTTCCAACAGTTGGCAACAACCACCCTTTAAAAAACACCTTGAGATTATCTCTTTCATTTGACTTTAAATAGAAAATCAATCAATGAAATATAGAGTTGGCATTGGCTATGATGTTCATCAATTAAAACAAGACTGCCCTTTTTACTTGGGAGGAATAAGAATTGAAAGTCCTTTTGGAGCAATTGGACACTCTGATGCTGATGTGCTTATACATGCCATAATTGATTCACTGCTTGGAGCAGCCTCTTTAAGAGATATTGGCTATTTATATCCAGACACAAATAAAGAGTTTAAAGGAATAGACAGCAAAATATTACTTAAAGACACTATTGAAAAAGTTAGAGAAAAAGGATTTAAGATAGAAAACATTGATACAATCATCTGTCTTCAAAGTCCAAAAATTTCATCCTATATACCTCAAATGCAAGAAACTCTTTCAAAGGTATTGGATATAGACTTGGAAGATATAAACATTAAAGCAACAACAACCGAACATCTCGGCTTTGTAGGCAAGAAAGAAGGAGTTGCAGCACACTCAGTGTGTTTGCTTAGTCGTGATTAATGGTTACTTTTCACTCTTCACTTTTACCTTTTCACTAAAAAAGTTCCGTATTCTCCAATAAATTTCTTAAACTCAAAAAACAATCTTTAACTACCTCATCAATTTTATCTCTTCCTATCCATGCAGCTTTTTCAATCCCTTCTTCTTTTTGGGCAATTAAATTCATTTCTGTAGTTTTCATATTATACCAATGTGTTTCCTTAAGTTCATGGCGTCCATTCATATAATAAGTATGGTAGGTTATCCCCAATGGGTTTACAATTTCTAAATCATTCAGTCCACACTCCTCTCTAACTTCTCTTAAAGCTGTTTCTTCAATATCCTCTCCTATTTCTTTATGACCTTTTGGCAAATCCCATTTGTTATTCCTGAAAATAAATAATAATTCATCATACTGATTCCTTACCAAACCTCCTGCTGCCTGAACAAAAACATAGCTTTTTATCACATGTAAAAACACAATAGAAGCATCTATGTCAGTTACATATACTATTATTGATTTCTGATTTGGCTTTTCTTCCAAAAGGGATGAAAAAGGAATTTGAAGAAAATTATTTTTATTACACTCAATAATTTGTTTACCTTCAACGTTTAGTATTTTAAGCGGTTGATTTGTTATCAAAACGCTATGGTATTTAGTGAAAATGTTATATTTTTGCATTATGAAAGTTAATAATGATACAGCCATACAGGCCTCTCGATTCCTTTTGCAAATTAAAGCAATTAAATTGAATAATGAAAATCCATTTACATGGGCTTCAGGAAGAAAATCTCCAATTTATTGCGATAATCGTGTAACTCTTTCTTATCCAGAGATAAGAACTTTTATACGTCAGCAATTTGTTTCAAAAATAAATGAAAATTTTGCTGAAGTTGATGTAATTGCTGGAGTTGCAACTGGAGGAATTGCTCAAGGAGTTTTGGTTGCTCAAGATTTGGGCAAACCTTTTATATATGTTCGTCCTCAAGAAAAACAACATGGACTTACAAATAAAATTGAAGGAGATATTAAAGCAGGACAAACAGTTCTTGTTATTGAAGATTTGATTTCTACAGGCAAAAGCAGCTTGCAAGTTGTTGACACTTTAAGAGACGCAGGTTGCATTGTTAAAGGAATGGTAGCTATCTTCACTTATGGATTAGATGTTTCTGAAGCAGCTTTTAAAGAAAAAGATGTTCCTTTAGCAACAATTACAAACTATGACACCTTAATTGAAACAGCTAAGGAAGAAAGTTATATTAAGGAAGAAGATTTAATTTCTTTGAACAAATGGAGAATGAATCCAGAGAAGTGGTCAGAGGAAAGAATGAACGGATAGAAATATTTTAATAACCACTAAGGCGTTATATTTTAACGCCTTTTTTTATACAAAAAAACTTATGGCAAAAGTTGAAAGCAAAGAAGTTGAAATAAATTCTTCAGCAGAAAAAATTTTTAATTTTCTTTCTGACTTTACTAATTTCTCACTACTTATTCCCGATAAGGTGGAGAACTGGAAGGCTACAAAAGAAAAATGTTCTTTTAAAGTAACTGGATTGACTGATTTTGGAATGGAAATATCAAATAAAACTCCCTTTACTTCAATTGTAATTGTTAATGACAAAGACATATCAAGTCCTTTTCCTTTCACTTTCAATTGGGAGTTTGATTCTATTAATGACTCAAAAACAAAGGTTAGATCTTTTTTCAATTTAGATATTAACCCAATGATGTCGATGATGGTTAAAAAGCCTTTGCAAAATTTTATGGATGTTTTGGTTGACAAATTGAAAGAAAAAATGGAAAACAATTATTAGCTTTTATTGTTATGAAACACTTCATTGCATTCTTTTTGATTTTAGTTTCTCTCCAGAGTGCTTTTTCACAGGAAAAACATATCCTGGAATACGACCCATGCAGTGAAGACATTAATAAAAAGACTAAGAAAGATTTCGAAAAAGCCTATAATACGTATTTAGATGGCAATTTAGATGATGCCTCAAAACAATTTAGGGAGCTAACAGTTAAAGAGCCAGAATTTGCAACGCCCTATTTTCTTATTGGACTTATTGGAGCAAGACTTTCAAATAATGCAACAATTGAAAAGTTCTTCCCTAAGGTTTTGGAGATATGCCCCAACTACTCACATCCTCTGCTATACTATTATTTGGGACTAATTGACTACACCTACGAGAGATTTGATTCATGCGTTGTCAACTTAAATAAATTCAAGAAACTTGCCTTCGACGACCCTTACGTAACCGATAGCTTGATTAATGAAGCTAACAATTATCTTCAATGGTCTTCTTTCATATCCGAAACAAAATCTAATCCAGTTGAATTTAATCCTTATGCAATTCAACACATATCCACCAAAGATGATGAATTTCTTCCTTTCATATCTCACGACAGAGAAAAGATATTCTTCACAAGAAGAATGTATGTGAAGGAAGAAGAAGACAATTCTTTTTATGCAAAGGATAATGTTGTTCAAAAGGAGATTTTCTGTTTATCTTCCAAGAAAGAAGACGGCACTTACGATAAGGGATTTCCACTTGAAGAGCCTTTCAACAGCGTTTATAATGAAGGTGGAGCAACCCTAACAGCTGATAATAGAGAGCTTTATTACACAGTATGCCAGCCAAAGGATGAATATATCAATTGTGATATTTATCATTGCACTTGGCTTGGAGAATATTGGAGTGACATAAAAGCTTTAGGTCAAAGCATCAACACTCCAGGCACATGGGAAAGTCAGCCTTGCATATCTCCTGACGGAAAGACACTTTATTTTGTTTCAAATCGTGCAGGAGGCTTTGGAGGATTAGATATTTGGTATTCTAAAAAGCAGAAAGATAATTCTTGGGGAAGGCCTGTAAATGCTGGAAATAAAATAAACACTCCTTTAAACGAGAAGGCACCATTTCTTCACCCCGACGGAGTTAGTTTCTATTTCTCTTCAACAGGATGGAAAGGATTGGGAGGATATGACTTCTTCTACTTAAGGCTTGATGATAAAGATATGAAACACCCCATCAATCTTGGTTACCCAATCAATACCGAAGGCGATGAAGTTGGACTTTACGTTACTCTTGGAAACGAAATGGCTTACTTTGCATCAAACAACATAAATGGAAATAGCAATTGGGATATTTACGCCTTTGACCTTGACAAGAGATACAAACCCCTAAGTGCTAAAATTCTTAGAGGTAATCTTAAAGACATCTCCAATGATGGTTTTTCTGCCTCTTTAGAGCTTACTAAAATATCCGATAAAACTCAATCCGTTTATGACATTGACCCTCAAACTGGCAATTTTGCTTTAGTTGTTTTGAAAGATGAACCTTATCTTTTAAAAGCAAAGAAAGAAGGCTTTGCTTTTGAATCAAAGCTAATCAACAAAGAAGTTTTAGAGAGTAATGATACAATTGAAATGGAGTTAAAAGCTCTTGAAATTGGTGAAGGCTATGAAATAAAAGATATTCTCTTTGCAACAAATTCTTATGAGATAACAAAAGAATCAGAGCAAGTTATTGATGCCTTTATTGAATACTTGAATGAATACCCCAAAATTCGCTGCACCATTGAAGGATACACCGATAATATTGGCAATGACGAAGACAATTTAACCCTTTCCGAAAACAGAGCCAAAGCTGTTGCTGAGTACATAGTAAAAAGTCGTATTCGCCAAGATAGAATTCAGTTTAAGGGCTATGGAGAAAAAAATCCTGTTGCTGACAACAACACAGAAGAAGGAAGAAAAAAGAATCGTAGAACAGTCTTTAAGATTGATTCTATGTAATTTTACCTTACTTTTTTCTTGATAAAAAAGTAACAAAATCTTCTTTTCTTATCAACTTTGTCTTGATACAAAGTTGCAAAAATCAAGACTCTTCACAAAAAGCTAAAAATTGCAGCCCTGAACTAAAAGTTTATAAACTCGCTTCGCTCAAAAATATAAACTTTCTTAACGTTCAAAACTCCAATTTTCTTCACGCTTTTTGCAAAATGTCGCTTCCCCTTCAGGGGAATGAGGGGTTATTAAGTGATAAGTGAAAAGTTAGGGGAATAATTATTAATCTTATATTTCAATAGCTGCATAAGGCAAACTATCAGTCACACCCACCAATTTCATAAGCAAATAAAGCTCCCAGTGCATTAGTGTTTCAACAATTGTTCCCACAAAAGCAATATCCGAAAGCAAAAGGAATAAAATTATTGTAATAAGCACAATGGATATAAAAGGCACAATAATAATATTAAACAAAAGCATGTAAGGATAAATAACCCTGAAACGCCATAAAAGCAAAGGGAACAAAAACACTTGAGCCGAAAGAGTCATACCAGCAGCACTAACTCCCTGTCTTAAAAAATAGTTTAATCTTTTTTCATTGAAAAGTCTATGCCTCCAACGAGCAAAAAGGATAATTCCGAAAACAGCCAAAAAAGAAAATTGAAAGCTCCAATCAAATAACACCATTGGATCGAAGATTAGAAAAACAAGCACAGTAACAAAAAACACATTAATACTGTCTGAACCCCTGTTAGAATGCTTTGAGAAAAGAAAAGCCAACATCATAATTGCAACCCTTAAAGCTGAAGGTGTAAGACTCACAACAAAACAAAGAGCAAAAGCCATCGCAACCAGAATCAACTTCCTGACAACAATAAGCCTTTCCCTTCCAAAGAAAAAAAGCTTTAGAAACGACTCCAACACAATAAGGATAATGGCAATATTCATTCCCGAAACAACAAGAATATGAGTTAATCCAGCCTCTCGAAAATTTTCTTGAGTATCTTCATCAATATATTCTTTTTCCCCTAAAAGCATTCCAATAGCCAAAGCTGATTCCTGACGAGGAAGATTAGAATTAAGAATTTTGTTTTGACACAACTTATTTAACTCCCTCGACTTAGTAATCAAAAAATTGCACTTGTTACTGTCAATCCTTTGCCAAGGATAATAAAGAAGAAAAACATTATCGTAAATCTTCTTTCTCTTCATATACCTCTTATAGTCAAAAGACGAATTCTTAGTGAAATTCTCAATAGGCTTTAAAGGAGCATTAGTTGAAATAATATCACCATACTTAATATTATAAACAGAATCACTTTTAGAGAAATAAACCAGAACATCCCCTTCAGTAATATGTCTTAAATTGCCATTATCACACCTGATAATCTCCCCCTTGTACTTTATAGTTTTATCCCTTAACTCCCCATCCGATTTAATAAGAATTTGATAGCCACTACCATTGGCATAATGCTTGGAATAATGATTACGAACAAAAACTAAAGGCAAAAAACTCTCCCATATAATAATTAAAAAACACAAAGGAATAAGTACAAATAAAATGGGACGCTTTTTCATTGCTATTTATATTTCTAAAAGCAAAAATACATATATTGTTTTAATCGCATAAAACTACTTTAGACTAATCTACTTAATAATTCTTTAATCAAACTTTTCTCTTCCATTTTTGTAAACGAAAAACATTTCTTTCCTAAGTCTTTTAATGAAGCTCCAATTGTATAAAGTTCATTATTGTCTATTATCAAATATCTATCATGTACTTTTGTTGTTCTATTATCTATCAATGTTGGATATTGAGCATTAAATCTTTTAATATCAGTTTTAGTTATATTTGCATTGGGCAAAGTATATAATGTTACACCCACATTGGCTCGTTTCTTTGAAAGCATATCCAAAACTTCATTATCAACATAACCATCAATCAGTATAATTTCCTTTTTAGCCTTTCTAATCAAATCAATAATAAAACTATATGCATCATAAATCTGTCCATCGAAAAATATTCCTTGAGTTCTTACTGCGTCGTTTTTACCAAGAGCATCGAATACTTTATCAAACTTTTCATCATAACTTATTAGTCTATTTTCTATATTATCTATACGTTGAAAAATTTGAGCATTAGTAAGTAACAATTTACGCATTTCAACAAAAGCATTCATAATTCTTATACTCACTTCTATTGCAGTTTTACTTTTTAAAACTGATGAAAGCATTGCCACACCTTGCTCAGTAAAAACATAAGGAATATACCTTCTCCCTCCTCTGTCGGTGTTTGAGGTCGCAATTTGCGACCTCAAATTATTCCACTCTTTTTCTGAAAGCTTGAAACGAAATGATTCAGGGAAACGTTCAATGTTTCGTAAAACCTGTTCATTCAATCTTTTTGTCTCAACTTCATATAATTCAGCCAAATCGCTATCAATCATAACTTGAAGATTGCGAATATTAAATATCTTGTTCTCAATATCATTTGTATTAATAATTTGAGAATTGATTCCTTCTTTCTCTGAACTGGTCGCAATATGCGACTGGTTGCTTTTATTTGACTTAGGCATAATTAAAAACGTTTAATATGTAGTTGTGCAAGAATTGAATTATCGACTTTGTCGCTTACCTTAGCAAGAATACTTTATTTTTAAAAGAAGCATCTAATTTTAAATCCTTATAGTAATATAGTGCGGCATTACAAATATCGCACGACGGAGAACTAAAAATTCTTTTCTAATAATTCAATAATTGGCTTAAACTCCTTAGATTTTTTTATTCTATTTGTTATTTCTAAAACATCCCCTACCTTAAACTTGGATAAATCCTTATTCTGTTCTGGTAATATTAATAAAGCAGTTCCAAATATGGTAAAAGTAATATCATCCATTCCAATTTCATTCATTGTAGCACTGAAGTCAAGCTCATTATCAAATTTTTTATTTAATACTTCTTTCTTATATTTTTTTGGCAAATTATTTGACTCTCTTTCAACCAATTTCTCCAAACTCATCTCTCCCAATCCAATAAAAAACTTTTCTCCAATAGGAGTTCTAATAAAAATGGAATCATTCCCAAAATTAATAAACTTTGATACCTCTGCATCCATTTTCTCACTTAAAACATTCAAACTATCCAATATCTGTCCATAGGTTAAGTTGTTTATATCAACACCTTGATTAGTCAGTTCCAAAATATAGTGAGGTAAAGTTAAAAAATTAATTTCAGAAATAATACCCCTATCTTTAAGACCTTGAAAAGCCTCAATACCAGCCTCCCCTATTTTCTTATCTAATAATTCGCCATCCGTTTGAGCATTTAAATTAACTACAAAGCATACAAATATAACAAGGATTATTCTTTTCATAATCTTAGATTTTATTTTATTATAACTATGCAAATGTATAACCTTTTATTTAAAATAGAAATATTTTATGGCTAAATATAAGTTATTTCAATACTAAAACAAAGACTTTTATAAATAAAAATAAGGTATAATCTAACAAAACAAAGGTTCAAACTATTTAAACAAGGATTTGATCTCAAAACAATGCCATTGTTTCTACATTGAAATAAGGTTTAGAAAGTTTCCGTTGTGCGGTATATGTTATGTCGCACTTATTTATTATTAGGATATGTATTCTATATATTATTGTTGTAGATGAAGTTACGGATTAAATCCTTATGGTAATATAGTGCGGCATTACAAATACCGCACTACGGAAGAAATTAAGGACATTAAACTCCCTAAAGTCCTTAGTGTTCTTTGCAAAAAATAAAACCCTGTTTCAGCAAAATAAAACAAGGATATATTTTTACGAAACAAGGATATATTTTCAGAAAACCTTATTATAAACTTTTAAAACGAGGAGTTAATATACGAAAGATGCACATCGTTCATACCAAAAGATGCACATCTTTCGTGGTAAAAGATGTGCATCTTTTTTTTACTAAAATCTATTGGGAAATTTTGAATTAAATCTCTAAGAACTTAGTCTTAGGGTTTTGTATTTGCAAATATACTAAATTTTTCTTGATTAGCAATGTTTTTTGTTTAATATCTTAGGTGTTTAGTTGTTTTTTCAGTGGACTCAATGTACAATAAGGATTTTAACGACCATAAGGACATTAAAGTCTTTAGACTCCTTAATCATCTAAAGTTAAAAGCGAAAAGTGAAGAGTGAAAAACTTCTTCCCCTTTAGGGGATTGTGGGTGAATATTATTGAAAAACTAAAAGATAAAAGTGAAAAGTATAAATTAATCAATAACCATTAACCATTAATAATTAACCATTACTTCCCTATTAGCATAAACCCTATTTCTATGCGGTTTTTGTCTTCCCAGCCTAAGAGTTTGTTTTTATTGCCATAGCCTGCTGTTACTATGTTTTGGTGGTTGATGCCTAAGGCGATTAATTTGTTCTTGATTAGTGTGGCTTGATGCCATGAAAGGTCGTCTTCATTCATTGTTTTGTAGCCTTTCTGGCAGTGGACTGATATGGTCATTATGTATTTGGAGCCTTGAAAGCTTTGAGCAAGGTATTTGAGGTAGTTTTCGGCTACGGTGTTTAGTTTGTCGGGTGAGTCTTGTGGGAACAGGGTTTCTATTACTACGAGTCTGTTTTTATGGTATATGTCCTCTATTTTGTCTTGTTTGATTGTTATGTTGTTGGTGTCTGAGTTGTATTTGGGCACATAGCCTTTTATTACGCTTATTAGATTGGCTTTCTTTGTTTGTTTAGGATAGGCAAATTGTCCACTTATGCTTGATTTAGTTGTGAAGAGTCTTTCGCCTGTTTGACTGTCTTCAATGTATATGAGGGCTTCTACTGGGTTGTCTTGCTCGTCTTTCAGATAGCCTCTGTGGTATTTTTTATTTATGTTCTTAAGGTCTATTTCTGTTGTTTTGAGGGGTTCTGTCCAGTCGTTCCAGCTGGTTGTGTCGCCTCTGAAGGTTATGTAGAGGTCAAGGCTGTTGTTTTGCATTGGCCTGTTGGAGTAGAAATAGAGTACGTCTTTATCTTTGTTGATTATGGGGCTTTCTTCTCTGTAGGGTGTGTTGATTGGTTGAGGCAATATCTTTTCCTGGCTCCACTGTCCATTTTCTTTTGTGGATATGTAAATGTCTGTTTTGCCATAGGAGTTTGTTTTGGTGTCTACTGTTAGTTGGAGTGTGGAGTCGGAGCTGATGGTTGTTTTGCTGTTTTGGGGTGCTGGGGGTTCCTGTTTAAATAGCATTTCTTTAAATTGCAAGGCTCTAAAGTCTTCTTCAAAGGGCAAAAGGGCTTTGTTGATAATGGCTATCTTTTTTGTTTTGATTGAGGGTTCTAAGTATTTATTTAAGAGTTGAAAGCTTAAATCGCTTTTTATGGTTGTGAAGTATTCTATGTTTTTATTGTAGGTTTTATTGTCAATAGCTTTCAGGCTTAAAAGGACTTCAATATGTTTTGCTTCTTTATATTTTTGAGTGAGAGTTTGATTTGTTTTGAGTGAGGGAAATTTATGATACAGGTTGTTGAAGTCTTCCACTTTTGCACTAATGGATTGTTTAAGGGCAAAGTCAAGAAGGAAGGTGTTAATGTCTATGTTGTAGAGTTGGTTTTTGTTCAGGTACTCAGCTCCTTGAATGGACAGGTAGCGAAGGGTTTGTGTTTGGAGTGTATCGTAGAGAAAAGGACGTTTGGGGTGTTTGGGGTATAGATTGAGAAATTGTATTATTTCTTCTACGGAGTAGGTTGATATGTTTTGATTGTATTGAAACTGGTGAATTTTATCTTTTGCGTATTTATAGTATTTGGAGTTGGGGTATTGTTCTATGAATTGTGTGTAGGATTGAAGGGTGTTTTCCTGTTTGGCTGTTTCGTAGGCTGTTTCTTCTTTTGCTTGTGAGATTCTTGTTGAATGTATGTCTAACCATTGCTGAGCTTGATAGGTTTGAATGGCATCGGGATATTGCTCAACATAGTTTTGATAAGCTTCAATGGTGTTTTCCTGCTTTACTTTTTCAAAAGCAATTTGATTTCTTATTCTTATTGCTTCTTTAACATAAAGGGTGTCTGAGGGATAGGTTTCTATAAACTTATTCAGAGAATCTATACTTTTTGTCTCATAGGCTTTGCGCAGCTCAAGAGAAATGTCGCCTTGAGAAAAGCAGTGCAAAGAAAATAGAAGAAAAACTAATAATAAACTACTTAACCTCAACTGGAATATTCTCAATCCAAACATCATCAATCATTATATCTACTAAATAACTTTCTTTTGGGAACTTGTAATTGAGCACTGTTACTCCTTTTTCACATTGTTGCTCAACAAGATTATTTCTTCTCTTATCCCAAACTCTTATTTTCTTAACGCTATAGATATTTTCTTTAGTGTCACAAATCATCATTTTAGATTTATCTGCCCAAACATAAACATCATTGAGTTTAACATCTTTTGTTTTTGCTTCCAATGACTTCATGATATGTAATCTGAATCGGTCTTCTGTTGTGCCTTTTAATGCTCCAAAATCAACTTGAGATTCGGTACACAGATTGTAGAACTTGTTTATCTTTCTGTCTTCCAAAAGCAAAAGAATGCCTTGTGGAAGTATGGATAAATTGCCTATTGTAAGGCTTAAATCGGCTTCCTTAGGTAAATAGTATCCTAAATCAAAAATTGCTGGATAGGTAGGAAATACATTAACTGCCAATTCTTCGCCTTCAACCTTGAAGTAAAGCTCTGGCATTTCTTCAGATGAGCCAAACAGTTTATGTGCATCGTAGTTGTCAAAGCCATACTTTGCATTATCATCCATTCCCATCAAGATATACTGGCTTTTGTTACCTTTGCTTATGGTTAGGGTTAGATAGTTGTGATTTGACCAGTGATAGGATGCTGATTTAGGTATGTATTGATGATTTCTCTGGAAGTTGATTTCGGTGTTTTCTCTCAAGCTCTCAACAAAGAAACCTTGCATTGAAGGAAGTACAACTTCTTCTTTTCCGTCAATTATGATTGGATTGTAAACTCCATTCTCACTATCTAAGAAAAAGAGTGCATTGCCTTGAATTTTCTGGTCAACATCTTCAAATATCTTCTTTGAGCTTAATGGTGCAGTGAAAGGATTACCTACAAGGTTCCATTTATCATTTTCTGAATATTCCAATGTGTAGTTTACCCTGCTGTCACTTAAAATTCCTTCATAAATTACATCTAATGGCTTGTTTGAAAACAATGCATAACCCTGTCCTGGTACTAACCAAAAGTTAGGGTCAACAATATACTCGCTCCAATAGTCATTTAGCTTGCTCTTCTTTCCTGTGTTGTATTTCATCAGCCAGGTTTCGTTATCATCCTTTCGCATTGAAAAAATCATAGCCTTAGCATTATTTATTGGGGAAGATATATAGTTCCATTTCTTTGGCAGAATGTCTTGATGAACAATAAACCAAGAGCCTTTTCCATAAACAATATCTCCTGATATATAGAACATCTTGTTGGCATCAATACTGATATTTGAGCTGTCACCCATAACCAGCATTGAACAAACTGCATCGTCATCAACCTGTATCTTATGCTTTGGAGATATGTAAACAAAGTCTTCCATAACTGGCACTTCCTTTGGACTCCAAATGTTTTCATCAGACCAACGTCCTGAAGCAACAGTACGTTTGAGGGATGGAGTACCAAAATACAGTTCATTAATTTTTAAATTTGATTCTGTGGAGAATTCAATTTGAAGTTTGTTGGAGTATTGAGGTGAGGTTAGTGGCACACAATAAAGAATATCGTCTTTTGTGTTTGTTGCATCAGTTTCGTTTTTCAACTTATCTTTCATTTCAAAAAGGAGTTGATTGTCTCTATACCATTTATAAGTTACACTAATGTTATTATCGCCTATTTTATTCTTATCGTATGAGAGCTTGAATTGATAATCCATTTCTGAGAAAACAGGAATGCGATAGGTTGTTTTATCAATAATAAGAAGTGGCTTATCATCAATGTAATTGTAGTTGACTTCTGTCACCTTTGCTGAAGAGCCAAAGAGTTTAAGAGTTACTGGATTATCTAATTTCTTTGTGCTTATGTTTAAGGTTGCAGTATGACTGCCTTCACTGAAAGGGAAATAGCTTACGGAAATGATTTCAAAACCAGCTGAGTCAATTTTTATATCATCATTATTTATTTTGAAATACTTTGCATCTCTTCCTGTCACACTCAACTTAATACCATCTCTGATGTAATTACCACGAACAACAATTCTTTTTGTTTGTGGATAGGTGTAAGGAAGCGGTGTGTGATTATAAATTAAGCTATCAACCTTCTTGTTTGTATTATCTTTTGTTCTAAGACTAACACTTAGCACTGGCTTCTTGCCAAGAAACTTATCAAACTCTGCTGTAATACTTATCTTTCTAATATTTAATTCAGGGTATCTTCCCTTGCCCTTATGTCTTTGTGATTTCCATGATACCCAAACAGTGTCTTTATCCTCACATTCTGAAGGAAGCTCCACTTTATAGCTTTGAGTTCTTGCTTTTCTGTTTGTAACAAACTCTATTCTTCTTCCTCTTTTGTCTTTAACATCATTCCATTTCTTGTTATCCAAGCTATATTGAAGGGTTAAAGAATATTTCTGTTTTGAACCTCTTGAACTTATTGTGGAAGAAAAAGCTATGTTTTCAGTGTTTGCAGAAGAAAAGACAACAATCATTCTTCCATTATCTTTTAATGTTCCTTCAATATCGGAACTGTAATTGATTTCTTTCTCTTGAGCAAAAACACAATTTATGGAAAAAGAAAATAAAACTATTAGAAATATATTACGTACTCTCATTATTAATTAATCTATTTTACCTCCCAACACTTATTATCTTGTAATCACTAACCTTATACACTACTGTCCTGCGATTTTGCCATCCATCCTTTGGGTCTTTTCTGTCGAAGTAAAAAGAATTAATCATAACCTTTGTTCTGTCTTCATTGGGTTCGGTTATGAAACTGTTGCCCTTGTGCTGCATGGCAGGTACAAAGTACATCATTATATCATAGCCTAAAGCTGCATAAATTTTGTCAGGTTCTTGACGAAAATGTTTACGATATTCTTTTACAAATTCAACAAAGTTTTGATTAGTATAATCATTCAAATAACTTAAGGTGAAATGGAAGTTGAACTTCTGAATAAGTTTCAAGTCCAATGATGGATAGTCTAACCAGTCGTATTGTGCAATAAGATTTATTGGTGGAAGTCCTTTATTATTATTTAGCTTCATCAGAAGCGTGTTGGCGTAAGCCTCATTTAGTTGCTGGTTACCTTTATCTACAATTGATATATATATATTCTCTTTCTTTGTGTCTATCTTTTCAAATATTCTATTTTGATATTTGTTGAAATCCACTGCACACCAAGTCCAGTTTTCTCTTTCAATGGCTCTTTGGTACATTTCCATAATAAGCTTTTCTTTTGGAGTAAAGAGAAGAATTATGTTGGGAGAAGTGAAGTTATTCCTAATATATCTTACAGTTGTTTCAACATCTGCAATTGTAGAGGGTTGTATTTTGAAAACAAAAGGATTGTTCTCAATTATTGTTGGATTAGGACTCATCGGATTGATTATCGGAATGCTGTTCTTTAGTGCAAAATCAGCAGCAGCATTAAAACATTTCTGAAACACAAGAGGTATTAACAAATCCATTGTTTTCATTTCTGGATTTTGTAAAACCTTGTTCATTTCAACAACATCCTCTTCCCCTACATCATAAACATATAAAGAAACGCTATAGCCTTCCTTTTCCAATTTGTCCAATGCTATCCTTGCTCCTTCATAAAAAGTTATGTATTCGAAGCAACGATATTTCATTCTTTTTTTATCTTCAATATTGAATTTGGTGAAATCAAGTTCAGAAATTCTATCATAAGATAAAGGTAGAAACATAGCAATATTCAGGCTTTTCTTGGCAAGTGGCAGGGTTTTGTCAGGCACAAGGGTATTCTTATCTCCTTTTGCGTGAGCATTTTTAATTCCTCCAAAAGTAAGCAAGCAAGTAAATACTACAAAATAAATAATGCTACGTTTCATAATTTATTTTTCTATTAAATTATTCCCATTCAATTGTTGCAGGTGGTTTGGATGAAATGTCATACACAACCCTGTTAACACCTTTAACTCTATTTATAATGGAATTAGACACTTCCTGCAAAAACTCATAAGGAAGCCATGACCAGTCGGCTGTCATTCCATCATTGCTTTCAACAGCTCTTAGAGCAACAACATTTTCATAAGTTCTTTCATCTCCCATAACTCCAACTGACTGAACTGGAAGTAAAATAGCTCCTGCCTGCCATACTTTGTCGTATAAGCCATGATTTCTTAAGCCTTGAATAAATATATCGTCAACTTCTTGAATAACTCTAACCTTTTCAGGAGTAATATCTGAAAGAATTCTAATGGCTAATCCAGGACCTGGGAAAGGATGACGTCCTAAAAGTTCCTGTTTTAGTCCTATGCTTGCTCCAACGCGTCTTACCTCATCTTTGAACAATGTTTTAAGCGGTTCAACAAGTTTAAGTGTCATATATTTTGGCAATCCTCCAACATTATGGTGTGATTTGATTGTTGCTGAAGGTCCCTTAACTGAAATAGATTCTATAACATCAGGGTAAATTGTTCCTTGAGCCAACCATTTAACGTCTTCAATTGAATTTGCTTCCTTATCGAAAACATCAATAAAGGTTTTACCTATTGCCTTACGTTTATCTTCAGGAGAGGTTATTCCCTTAAGTGCTGAATAGAACATATCCTTTGCATCAACGCCTTTAACATTAAGTCCCATTCCTTTGTAGGATTCAAGAACTTGTTCAAATTCATTTTTACGAAGAAGTCCATTGTCAACAAAAATACAGTTTAAATTCTTTCCAATTGCCTTATGCAACAGCATTGCTGCAACAGATGAGTCAACACCTCCAGACAATCCCAGAACAACCTTGTCATTTCCTAATTGTTGTTTCAAACTTTCAATTGTTGTTTCAACAAAACTCTTTGGAGTCCATTCTTGAAAACAATGGCATATGTCAACAACAAAGTTTTTTAGCATTTCAATTCCTTCTTTGGAATGTGTTACCTCTGGATGAAATTGAATTCCATAAGTATCTTCTCCTTCAATCTTATAACCACAGTTTACAACGTTGTCTGTTGAGCAAATTACTTCAAAACCCTCAGGTAAAGATAAAATTGTATCTCCATGAGACATCCATACTTGAGATTTTAAAGTAACATTCTTCATTAGAGGAGAATTGGAATTTATCTGGCTTAAATTGGCTCTTCCATATTCTCTAATTTCTGAAGGAAGAATTTCTCCTCCATTAGCCCAAGCCATATATTGAGCTCCATAGCATACGCCCAAAACAGGAACTTTCTTTCTGAAAGCATTTAAGTCAATCTTTGGAGCATCCTTTTCTGTACAACTGAAAGGACTACCAGAAAAAACAACCCCCTTAACATCTGAAGTTAGAGGAGGGAAATTGTTGAAAGGATGAATCTCACAATAAACATTTAACTCTCTTATCTTACGAGCAATTAATTGAGTGTATTGAGACCCAAAATCAAGAATAAGTATAGTTTGCATCTTTTCGAAATTAAATTTATCAGTTGCCAAAAATACAAAAAAAACCTCATATGGCAAAATACAGACCTTAATTGCTTATTAAGAGATGATATAATTTATTTTGATGTTCGTCCCCAAAGGAGAAGTAGGTTTATAGAGTATGTTTAATAATTCTTTATCTACAAACCTTTCACCCCTTCGTTTTAAATTCAGCACAAGTTTATAATCTCTTGTGCAAAAAAGCCTTTTGGGTTAAAAACAAAGATTTTTAAGACTCAGGAAATTAGATATAAGAATAAATACTTAAGATATAAATCTAAAAACACAAGATATAAAACTAAGGAAATCAGATATAGAACTAAAAATATAAGACATCAATCTTATTAAACTTCGTTTTTATGTCCAATTCATGGCATCATGTTCTCGAATTCATGCCATGATTTCCTCCAATTCATGGCATGAATTCATTAATATCATGGCATGATTCCGACCAATTCATGGCATGATTCTGAGTAATTCATGGCATGAATTCAAGAACATCATCGCATGATACCAACATTAACTCCCTTTTTAAATACTTCTAAACAGGCTTTATCAAGATTAAATCAAGTTAAAATCAGATTTTCACAAGGATATTTTTCAAAGAAAAGACTTTATAATTCAGAAAAAAGAGAATCATATCAAATTAGTGAAAGAAATTAATGGAATAAATAGAAGAGATGAATTAATATATACTGCACAGCAGAAACATCTTTCAGTTTAAAAGCTATCCACTTAATTACTCTGAAATAAGACAGAAAGCAAAAAGCTATTAAAAAATTAAGTGGTGAAAAAGTAGTATCTTTGCAGAAATTATTTAAACAAAATGTTTCTTAATAAATCATACTACAAAACAAACTTTCAATTAGCCTTCCCTATTATTTTAGCATCAATGGGTCAGTCATTTGTGCAAATGGTAGATACTATTATGGTGGGACGTTTGGGGACAACGGAATTGGCTGCAGTTGCTTTTGCAGGAAGTGTTTCTTATAATGCTTTGGTGGTTGGAATGGGAATTGCCATGGCTCTAACTCCTCTAACAGGACAGAGTTATGCAAGAGGAGAACATAAAATTTCTTCCATATTACTTCAAAACTCCATTTCTCTTAATACAATTATATCTTTAGTTATCACTGCCATTCTTCTTTTGCTTATGCCTTTTCTGAAGTATTTTGGACAACCAAAGGAAGTGATTGAGATTTGCTACCCCTACTATTTTATTATTGCTCTATCCTTTATACCTCAACTTATATTCCTTTCTTTTAAACAGTTTATGGAAGGCGTGGGTAACACTAAGCCTTCAATGATTATTACCATATCGGCTAACCTGCTTAATGTTGTCTTGAACTATCTTTTAATTTTTGGTAAGTTTGGCTTTCCTCATATGGGGGTTACTGGTGCCGCACTGGCTACTTTTATCTCTCGACTTTTAATGCCTGTTGCTTTTGTGATTTATCTTTACATGAAGGCAAACTATAAGAGATATTTAAGTTTCTTTTCTTTTTCTAACTTATCTAAATACTATCACATTAAACTGTTAAGGCTTGGCATTCCTATTGCTGGACAGATGTTTTTGGAATTTTTCTCTTTGCTGGGAGTTACTGTTATGATGGGTTGGGTTTCAACTCAAGCTTTAGCTGCCTATCAAATTGTTATAACTATTGTGGGAACAACCTTTTTGATTGCCTCGGGTATTTCAAGTGCAACAACAGTTCTTATTTCTCAAGCCTTTGGAGTAAATAATATGAAGGAGCTTAACAATCAGTTTAAAACAGGATTTCAACTTGCTTTTCTAACTATGTCTTGTATGGCTTTTATTCTTATTATTTTTGGAAGATATATTGCTATGATTTTCTCAAGCGATGAGGAGGTTATTGAAATTGCAAGAGGATTTTTTATTGTTGCCGGCGTTTTTCAAATTATTGATGGCTCACAGGTTTCAGTTCTTGGAGGTTTGAGAGGAATTAACGACGTGGCTAAGCCAATGAAATATGCTTTAATAGCCTATGTATTTGTAGCTTTGCCTTTTGCTTATATATGTGGGTTTGTTTTTGAATTGGGTTCATGGAGTATTTTTGCTGGGTTCTTAGCTGGACTATTAACTGCTGCCATTCTTTATTATAGCAAATTTAGAAAGGTTGTTAGAAAATATGTTTCAATAGAGAACAAGACTATTGAATAATTATATGCTAATAAAATGCTCTTAGATATTTAAATTTTATTACCTTTGCTCTATATTTAAAACTATAGAGATATGAATATAGAGTTTTTAGGAGCTGCCAAAGAAGTAACTGGAAGTAAGCATTTGATTACTACAATAAAAGGCAAGAAAATACTTTTAGATTGCGGAATGTTTCAAGGTAAGGGTTTGGAGACTGATGCCCTTAACCGTGATTTAGGATTTAATCCTTCGGAGATTGATTATCTTCTGCTTTCTCATCCTCATATTGACCATTCAGGACTTATTCCTTACATTATAAAGCTTGGATTTAAAGGCTCCATATTCTGCACTCCTGCAACAAGAGACCTTTGTTCAATTATGTTGGCTGACAGTGGAAATATTCAAGAACAGGATACCTACACTTTCAACAAGAAAAGAGTTCGTCAAGGATTGCCTGAAGTGGAACCAATTTACACTATGCTTGATGCTCAAGAAGCAATGCAATATTTTATCTCAATTCCTTACGAAAGAGATTTTCTTATTGACCCTGATATTTCTGTTCGCTTTACTGACAATGGTCACATTCTTGGAAGTTCAACTGTAAATATTACAATTAAAGAAGGCAGAAAGAAAACTAATATTGCTTTCACAGGTGATATTGGAAGATATTCTAAAAGAATTCTTAAGGCTCCTCAAGCTTTTCCACAAGCTGATTATATTATTATGGAATCAACCTATGGAGACAGATTGCATGATGATGTTAGCACTTCAGAACAACAACTTTTAGATGCTGTTGTTCACACTTGCTGTAAGAAAAAGGGTAAATTAATTATTCCTTCCTTTGCAATTGGAAGAGCTCAAGAAGTTATTTATGCTTTGGACAGGCTGGAAAGAAAAGGTTTGTTGCCAGATATTGATGTTTATGTTGATAGTCCTTTAAGTTTGAATGCTACAAATATTATGCGTTTGCATACTGAGTGCTTTAATGATGAAATCAGAGAATATATGAAAACTGATAAAGACCCATTCGGTTTTGAAAAATTGCATTATGTCCGTTCTGCAGAAGAGTCTAAAGCACTTAACTCCAATCACAGACCAATGATTATTATTTCTGCTTCAGGTATGATGGAAGCAGGTAGAGTTAAGCATCATATTGCAAATAATATTGAAGATAAAAAAACTACCATTCTTGCAGTTGGATATTGTGCTCCAACAACCTTAGGTGCTAAAATAATAAGAGGAGATAATGTTGTTTCTATTTTTGGTACTCAATATTTTGTTAGAGCTGAAATAAGAAGAATTGACTCATATTCTGCTCATGCTGATTATCAGGAAATGCTTACTTACCTATCTTGTCAAGACAAAAAGAAGATTAAAAAGATATTCCTTGTTCATGGTGAAGAAGAAACTCAAATCAACTTTGCAAATACATTAAATGAAAATGGATATAAGAACATTTATATCCCTTCAAAGAAAGAAGCTGTAATGATTTAATAATTTATGAAGAGGTTCTTTTTTCTTTCTTTGTTAATTTTGTGTTTTTCTTTTTCTGCCTTTTCTCAAGAGAAGGTTAAGTTTATGGATTTTAACTATATTACAACTTCCTTAGTAGAAGAAACTCTATACCAAAATAAAGCTCCTTTCACTCTGCTCTATTTTTATAATCCTGAATGTGAAGACTGCACTAAGATTAAAAAAGAGCTATCTAAAAACAAAGAGTTAAAAGAATTGATTGAAAAAGGAATTATTGAAGTCTTAGCAATTTTGCCCGATGTTGAAAAAGAGTATTGGTTGGATAAGAAGAAGTTTATTCCTGAAAAATGGAAGAACTGCTGGATTGAAAATGATAAACCTATTATTCACACTTACCTGAGAACACTTCCTACTTTCTATCTTTTGGACGAAGAGAAGTATATATTTTTAACTCCTCATGCTGAAGAATTAGTTAATTGGATTAAACAAAAACACAGTGAAAATAATAATAATTAATGGACCCAATCTTAATCTTTTAGGAAAAAGAGAAGAAGAGATTTACGGAAATGTTAGCTTTGAGGACTATTTTAGTTCTCTTAAAGATAAGTTTCCTGATGTTAGCTTGGAGTATTATCAATCAAACATTGAGGGAGAAATAATTAATAAACTTCATCAAGTTGGTTTCTCTTACGATGGAATTATTCTTAATGCTGGTGGTTACACTCACACTTCTGTTTCAATTGCTGATGCCATAAAAAGCATAAAAACTCCAGTGGTTGAAGTTCATATTTCTAATATTCTTTCAAGAGAGTCTTTTCGTCACAATAGTTTAATTGCTCCTAATTGCAAAGGAAGCATATTTGGTTTTGGACTAAATGGCTATGAATTGGCCGTAAATTCTTTTTTAATTTAATATCTACCAATTTAGGTCTGTAAATTTCTTTCTCCCTTTAAGATAATAGGCTTTAACTATACTTTTGGGGTAAACTTCTTTTATGTTTTGATTTAGAATTGTTGTTCTTTTGGCTTTAATCAAATGGCGATTTTTTAAAAAAGCATTGTAGGCTTTAAAGACTGCCTTAAACTCTCCTCCTTTTCCTTGCAAAAGAAATGAAAAAGCAGCAACTATATCTAAAACAAATCTAATGGTTAATATCTTAAATTGCTTTTCTTTTGGGAGGTTCTTGTATAATAGATATAAGTTATTGCGGAAGTTAAGGAAGGTTTTGAAAGGAGAAGTTTTATTCAGTGAGCCTCCTCCAAGGTGGTAGCAAACTGAGTGTGGATAGTAGTAAATTTTATATCCTGCATTCTTCATTCGCCAGCAAAAATCTATTTCTTCCTGATGAGCAAAGAAATCCTTATCTAATCCTTCAAAACTTTGAAAAAGGCTTGCCCTTACAAACATTACAGCTCCTGTTGCCCAAAAGATTTCTTTTATATCGTCATATTGAGCTTTGTCTTGTTCCAGATGATTGAAAACTCTTCCTCTGCAAAATGGATAACCTAAATAGTCAATAAATCCTCCTGCTGCTCCTGCATATTCAAACTCATCTCTTTTATTATAAGAAAGTAGCTTTGGTTGACAGCAAGCAATTTTCAGGTCTTTATCCATCAGGTCAATTATGCCACTTATCCAATTCTCAGTTACCTCAACATCGTTATTTAAGAGAACATAATATTCTGCATCCACTTCCGAAAGTGCTTGGTTGTAGCCTTGTGCAAAACCTAAGTTTTCTTTGTTTTGTATTATTCTAATATGAGGGTAATTCTCTTTAAGAAAAGCAACAGAATCATCACTTGATGCGTTGTCTGCAACAATGATTTGAGCTTGTTGAGAATGTTGAATTACAGAAGGTAAATATTGTTCTAAGAGTTTTTTGCCATTCCAGTTAAGGATAACAACAGCAACTTTTGTCATCTTTTAGTATCCTCTAATAAATTGCAAACCTGCTTCTCCTTGCATTCCTTCTGGCATATTACCTCTTGTAAGTTTAGTTTCCCAATACATATCTGAAGGTTCACCTTTGGCATCAGAATGTAAAAGGAAGTATTCAGTTAAAGTGTTTTGAGGAGCATAGAAAATAAAACCTTTGTTGACTTCTCCATAAGGAGTATTGTGATATTTCCATATTTGATAAGGCATATAGGAAATAGCATCTTGACCAAATTCTCCTGTTAATGGATTGAGTGCTTGTGATACAACTGAGCTTTGTCTCATTCCTGAGGTTGATTTAAACTTTTCATCAATCACAATGTCTGGCTTACCATATTGCAAATATACTCTTCCCATTTCAGTTTCATATCCTTTTTTAATCTTTGTAGAGTATTTTTCATTTACAATCTTTACATCTTTCATATAAGACTGCCATTCGATATTTGGGTTTTCTGGATTAATTCCTCTCCAAAATACATATAGGAAGTGTTTCTTTTCATCAACACTTGCAGTTTTCATATTTTTATAAATAAATGTTTTTTGAGCTTCACTTGCAATTGGAATTAAGCAATAAATATTATCGTCAATTTCATCTTTTGATATTATGTTTACAAAAGCATTAGCAGGGATAATTGATTGAGAATTATTATCAATGCTTGAATATCTGTAAAATGCTGTTTTGCTGTAAGAATAAAGAATATTATTCTTATTTCTTGCTTCCACAACCAAATAATATCCTCCTTGAGGCAAAGAAGAAATGTCTAAATTGCCAATTTCAACTGATATTTCTTTTGCTTTTTCTCTTTTAATCTTTTGTATTCCTTCAAATTTCTTTCCTGTTTTTATGCTTTCCAATACAACAGATATTGCATAGGTACTATCCTTGCCAAATTCTTTTTCTGCATTGTAGATTTCTGCATAGTAAGTTATAGTATTCTGATTTTCAGGAATGGCATCAAATAAATAAGGGATTAAGTCGTAGCCATTTTTAGAACGAACATTTTGCGTAGTGGTTTTCTTATAGGAGTCAATTAACTGAACTGAAGAAACTGCAATTTGATTTTTAGGGTAGTTTATCTCAAAATTATCTACAATTATTAAAGGAGTCATTGAAGTGTTTTTATCTTTCAATTCAAACTTTGCTGAATATTGTCCATTATCCAAACTCACTCTTTGAATATCAATTATTGAAGCTTCACTGTTTGCTTTTGATGCTTTTAAATCTCTTTTCTCCGCATAAACAATTTGTGAATCTTTAAGTAGAACTAATGTAAATTCAATTGTTGCTTCATTATTAACATACATTAAACTCTTTGCTTGTATTGAAGTGTTTATTTCAACATAAGGCTTTTGAGATGGAACATTGTAGGTGGAAAATGAATAAATTGCATTTAAACCTTCTGAAAAAGAAACAAAAGGCAAAATTGTCATCATTAATATAAAGAAAAGACGTTTCATAATTTTGATTTTATTTATTGGTTTGTAGAGGTGCAAAGTTACATTAATTAGTATTTATTTACAACAAAAAACGTCTAAACTTAAAAAAGTTTAGACGTTATATTTGATTTAAAGAACTTCTAATAAGAATTATTATTGTTCATTCTTAGTCATTTCTTCTTTTAAATTAGCTAAAGCGTCAATGTCTCCTAAAGTTGTTCTTTCTAAATTATCATTCAATTTTTTAATTGCTTTTTCTTCTGAAGTAGATTTTTTATCTTCTTTTTCTTCTTCAGCTTGCCATGTTTTTGAATGGCTAACAACTATTTTTTTGTTTTCTCTTGAGAATTCAATAATCTTGAAATCTAATTGATCGTCAACATTAGCTGCTGTTTTATCTTCTTTTGCTAATTGAGATTTTGGACAGAAAGCTTCAACTCCATAAGGAAGAGCAATTGTAGCACCACCCTTTTCACTCATATTAAGGATTGTTCCTTTATGAATTGAATTTAGAGTGAATATTGTTTCAAATACATCCCATGGGTTTTCTTCAAGTTGTTTGTGACCTAAGCTTAAACGACGGCTTTCAGAATCAACTTCAAGAACAACTACTTGAATTTTTTCTCCAACTTTAGTGAATTCTGCTGGATGTTTAATTTTCTTGCTCCATGAAAGGTCAGAAATGTGAATTAATCCATCAACTCCTTCTTCAAGTTCAACAAAAATACCAAAGTTAGTAAAGTTTCTTACTGTTGCTTCGTGTTTGCTTCCAATTGGATATTTAGATGCAATTTCTCCCCATGGATCTGGAATAAGTTGTTTAATTCCTAATGACATTTTTCTTTCTTCACGATCAAGAGTTAAAACAATTGCTTCAACTTCATCTCCAATTTTTAGGAAATCGTGAGCAGTTCTTAAATGTTGGCTCCATGACATTTCAGTTACGTGAATTAATCCTTCAACTCCTGGAACAACTTCAACAAATGCACCGTAATCAGCTAATACAACAACCTTGCTCTTAACTTTATCTCCAACTTTCAAGTCAGCACTTAAAGCATCCCAAGGATGTGGAGTAAGTTGTTTTAGTCCTAAAGCAATACGTTTCTTAGATTCATCAAAGTCTAAGATAACAACATTAATTTTTTGATCTAATTGTACAACTTCTTCTGGGTGATTGATTCTTCCCCATGAAAGGTCTGTAATGTGAATTAATCCATCTACTCCACCAAGGTCAATGAATACTCCGTAAGAAGTAATGTTTTTAACAATTCCTTCAAGAACTTGACCTTTTTCAAGATGAGATATAATTTCAGCCTTTTGAGCTTCAATTTCGTCTTCAATTAGAGCTTTGTGAGATACAACTACGTTTTTGAAATCATGGTTAATTTTCACGATTTTAAATTCCATAATTTTATCTACATAAACATCATAGTCTCTAATAGGTTTAACATCAATTTGACTCCCTGGTAAGAATGCTTCAATTCCAAATACATCAACAATCAATCCACCTTTAGTTCTGCTCTTAACGTAGCCATTAATAATTTCTTGTGTTTCAAATGCTTCATTAACTCTATCCCATGATTTAAGGATAAGAGCTTTTTTATGTGAAAGAATTAGCTGTCCATCAGCATCTTCTTGGCTTTCAACAAAAACTTCAATCTTATCTCCAACCTTTAAATTAGGATTATATCTAATTTCTGATAAAGGAATAATACCATCTGATTTAAAGCCAATATTAATTACAACCTCACGATTATTCTTAGCAACAATTGTTCCTTCAACAACTTGTTGTTCTGCTAATTGACTGAATGTTTCTTCGTAGCTTTGGGTTAAAGTTTCACGTTCTTTTTCTGTGTAAACACTTTTCTTTTTACCAATAGAAGACCAATCAAAATCTTGTAATGGTTGTACATCTTTTAAATCTCTCATTCTAATAAATGATTTTTTTAATGTGATTTCTTACTAAATCGGGTTAAACATTGATTAAATTACTTCTTTTCAAAAATATAGGATTGTTGAGTAAGCAACATTATTCTTGAAAATTGGGTGCAAAGGTATAATTATTTATTAATATGCACAAATAAAATACAAGAAAATGAATGTTTTATAAAAAAGAATCCTTATTTCAATAAGGAGAAATAAGGATTCTTGATTTTATAAGGGTTAAAACTTTCTATAGTTTACTTTGCAAACTTAAAAGTTTTCCCTAAATATTTTGCTTGTTCTCCAAGGGCTTCCTCAATACGAAGAAGTTGGTTGTATTTAGCAATTCTGTCAGTTCTTGAAGCAGAACCTGTTTTGATTTGTCCTGTATTAAGTGCAACTGCAAGGTCTGCAATTGTTGTGTCTTCAGTTTCTCCTGAACGATGGCTCATTACAGCAGTGTAAGAATTTCTATTTGCTAAACTTACTGCATTAATAGTTTCGGTTAATGTTCCTATTTGATTAACCTTAACTAATATTGAGTTTGCAACTTTCTTTTCTATTCCCATTTGCAAACGTTCTGGATTTGTTACAAATAAATCATCTCCTACAAGTTGAATCTTATCGCCTAATGTATCTGTAATAAGCTTCCATCCTTCCCAATCATCTTCTGCCATTCCGTCTTCAATTGAAATAATTGGATATTTCTCAACCCATTTAGCCCAATATTCTACCATTTGAGAAGAAGTAAGTTTTTCTCCTGTTGATTTATGCAAATGATATACTTTTTCTTCTGGAATATAATACTCACTTGAAGCTGGGTCTAATGCAATGTAAATATCTTTTCCTGGTTTGTATCCAGCTTTTTCAATTGCAGTTAGAATAACTTCTATTGCTTCTTCATTAGACTTTAAATTTGGTGCAAAACCTCCTTCATCTCCAACATTGGTAGAATATCCTTGTGCTTTTAAAACTGCTTTCAAGTTGTGAAAAACTTCTGTTCCCATTTGAAGTGCATGTGAAAAAGATTGTGCTCCAACTGGCATTACCATAAACTCTTGAAAGTCTATTGAATTGTCAGCATGTGAACCTCCATTTAGAATATTCATCATTGGAATAGGAAGTGTATTTGCATTAACACCACCGATATATCTATAAAGCTCTTGACCTGTTTCCATTGCAGCTGCTTTTGCACAAGCTAAAGAAACTCCAAGAATTGCATTTGCTCCTAATTTGCTTTTGTTTGGTGTTCCATCAAGTTCAATCATCTTTGCATCAATAGCGTTTTGATCAGTTACTTGGAAACCTTTTAGTTCTTCATTTAATATATTTTTTACATTTTCAACTGCTTGAAGAACTCCTTTGCCCATGAAATAATTTTTATCATTATCTCTTAATTCACAAGCTTCATGTACTCCTGTTGAAGCTCCAGAAGGAACTGCAGCTCTACCAACTGCACCTTGATCTGTATATACCTCTACTTCCACTGTTGGATTTCCTCTTGAGTCAAGAATTTGTCTTGCATGAATTCCAATAATTTGTCCCATATTCTTTTTCTTTTTTAAATTATTTTTACCTCTTAAATCAGTTTGCAAATATAGTGATTAAGTACAATTTCACCAAGAAATAATTAAAATATACTTTAACAAAGCCTCTTTATATCAATCCCTTTTATAAAAGAAAACTTTATAAGAAAAATCGGTAGCAAAAATTAGAAAAAGAGTTTTTAGGAATAAGAATTTTATGAGTAAACAAGATTTAGGAATAAAAATAGAAAACATAAATTTGAATCAGTAATAAGAAAAAAGAGCAAATCCCTTTCATAAAAATAGAGAAACAAGGTATAGAACTGATTAATCAAGGTATAAATCTCATATAATGCCATTATACTGAGAATATAATGGCATTATACTAAAATTAAACAAGCTTTGACAAGATTAAAACCCCATATAAAGAGATAATAATAAGATATATAACTATAAAAACAAGGATTGAAAAAAATTAAATAAGACTTCAATGTCAAAACAATGCCATTGTTTGCCCAAAACAATGCGGTTGTTTTGAGTTCTAAAGGAAGTTTAGTGAGATTGAAAGCTTATTAAATGAGTTTGTTAACTGATTTACCGATTTCTAAGCTTGATTAAATGGCACTTAAATAGAACAAAAAAGTGGTTACCTCTTTCGAAGTAACCACTTATCAATTATTAGTTGTGTCTCAAACTAAATATTACCTTAAAGCAATTATTTTACAATTAACTTTTGAGTTCTACTTACTTGTTCATTTTGTAGTCTTACATAATATACTCCCTTAGCCATATCGCTTACATTCAAGGTTACTTCTACCTTATTGTTGTTTGCTCTGGAATTGATTGTATTTATGATTCTACCTTGTACATCACTAACAATTATCTTAACGTCACCTTGTAAACCTGTTACTACTAACTTAGTTTCTTCGCTTGTTGGGTTTGGATACATCATTACTGTGATTAAACTTCCATCTATTTCGTTTATGCCTAAGGTCATGAAGGTTTGAGTAGTTCCATATGTAGTTGTTGTTGCTGTGGTTGCATAAGCTTTAAATTCATAGTTGGTTGTTGGTTCTATACCAGTTAATTGATAGTTTAATGTATCATTTACTGGTACTACGGTTACTGGAGTCCATGTGCTTGCACTTGCTACTTTCCATTCAAATCCTTGATCGGTTATTGCTTCATTGCCTACTACTACTGTTCCAAGTAATATTGCACTTCTATCCCCTATTTGATCAGCTACTAAAGTATTTACTGTTGGAGGAGTTACTCCTTGGGTTAGGGTTGAAAAGGTAATAGTTGTTCCATAGGTTGTTGTACTAGCTGTTCTTGCATAGGCTCTAACTTCATATGTAGTTCCTTGTTGTAAACTGGTTACTGAAGCCGATATGTTATCTGTGCCTGTTGCTGAAATTGGAGTTCCGTCTTGCCATGTTTGTGATTGTAATTTGTATTCAAATCCTCTTGCATTGATTTCTTCTGAACCTTGTGTTATGGTTCCTAAGAAGGTTGCTGTTGTGTAACTTATTGGATTTGGCATTAGTGTTGTTACTGTTGGTGATACTATTGGTAAAGTTGTGAAAGTTACTATATCACCATAAGTTGTATTAAATGTAGTTGAAGTAACAAAAGCTTTAAATTCATATTGTGTATTTGAAGTTAATCCAGTAATAGCTTTTAAGAATGGAGTTACAATATTACCAACAGTTTCAGAAGTCCATGTAGTTGTTCCTACAGGTCTATATTCAAATCCAATTGAAGTAATTGTATCAGAGCCCAATAAATAAGAACCATTCAAAGTTACTGAAGTAAATGAAATTGATTCTGCTAATAATGTTGTTACTTCAGGTGAATATGGTCCTGATAAAGTTGTAAAGTCTAATGATACCCAGTTAGAGTATGTTCCTCCACAATTTGCTCTTACATAAACTGTATAGTTTGTGCTTTCAGTTAAACCAGTAAGGGTGTGAGAAGTAGTAGTAACATCAATTGGAGTTTCTGTTTGACCCAATCTAACTTGCCATTGTGTTTCTGTTCCATCAGGAGTCCAGGTTACGTTTGCAGATGTATTAGTTACACTTGTTACTGATAAATTGGTTGGAGCAATACATGGATTATTAGAAATTAAAGAAACATTATCAATTATACTTGAATTAGCATTTCCAGATGAACCATCATTTTTCCAAACAAATATAAGTTTCATTTGTTCTCCAACTCCTGGACTTGCAAAAGTTGTACTTAGAGTTTGTGTTCCTGTAAGAAGGTTTATATAGTTATTAGTTGCATTTTGCATAATAACACCTTGAGCGTAGCTATTAACGGCAAAATAAGTTGCTGCTGTTGAAGGATTAAATACAGTATCTTTATCAACTAAAAATACTTTTAAATAATCAAAAGAAGACTCTCCTCCTATGGTTAAATCGAATGTTAATTGAATACTGTCTAAAGTATTAAACTCAAATAATTTCTCAGCAACAACTACACTAAATGTATTTAGGGTATAAGTAGCATCTGCATTATTATTAGAAACGAATAAAGCATTTGATGTACCAGAAGTTGGAGTACCAATCATCCATTTATTTGTACAAGTTCCATTCTTTAATAACCAACCATTATTTCCTGGAGTTTCAAAATCACATGTATATGGAATTTGTTCAGGAATTTGTTGTGTTGGAATTATAATAGAATTTGTAGCATTTGAGTTTGAACCATCAGAACATACAGTTTTTGCATAAATTTCATATTCAGTTTGAGTTAATAAGTTTGGAATAGTTACAACTGCAGTAACAGCGGTTATTGAATCCCAATCAGTAGTATTTACGTCTCTAAAATAAACTTTCCATTCAGTATCTGATGGATCTGCAGGAGTGATTGTAACATCTATACTATTTGTAAGTGATGATGCACTAATTGCTATTGGTCTTGCACAAGAAGGAGTAGAATAAACACTTAAATCATCAATATAGCAAGTATTACTTGCAGTATTATATTGTGTTTTAAATGCAATATAATTACCAGTTCCAGTATAATTAGCAAAATCAACTTCAAATTCTTGCCATGTGCTTGTAGCAGTTGGAATAAGGGTAGTAATACTATCAAAAGTTAAAGTATCATTAGGATTAGACATAACCCCAACAGTTAGTTTTGAAGTAGCATTAGATGTTCTTAATCTAAACATCGCTGACAATGTGTTGATTGGAATTGATGGGTCAAATCCTGGTGTAGCTGCAATTGAGTATTTACCTGAAGCTGCAGTAAAGTACATTGAACCTGGCGCACTAAAGTTTGTTGAAGAGATATATGGATTTGCTGATGTTGCATTATATAATCTACTCCAACATTGTGGATAAATTGAAGATCCTGTTCCATATGTATCAAAACTATCATTCCAAGGAAGAGTTGAAATATAAGAACAAGGTGTTGTTTGAGATAAATTTATATATAATGAAGTATCATTTGTACATAGAGATGCAACTCTAAAGTCATAAGCTGTTATAGGATTTAATTGAGTAAATGTATATTGATTAGTATATGCAATATCACTTGTCCAAACTGTATCAGTAGAAATTTTATAGTCAACAATCCATGCAGTGTTTACTCCTGCATCCCAAGTCATATCTACAGTTGTTGGAGTAACATTTGACAATTGAACATTTTCAGGGAATAAGCAATTAGCTTCATCTAATTTAACATCATCAAATGATAAATACCATGGAGAAGAAGTAGCTTGACATTCAATTCTAAATTTATATGCTCCTGTTGTTGTAGGGGTGAAATTGGATAAGTAAATTTCGTAATTTTCATTAACAGCATTTACCACTGGAGTCCCAATCACAACATTATTTGTTGTATCACTTAAATCAATAGCTCTAACTTGAAGATTTTGCCATCCATCTGATCCATCAGTAATATACCAGAAAGTAAATGAATAATTTGTACCAGCATTCAAATCAAATGTTGGAGTGGTGAAATTATCATTTGAACTATATTTAAAAGTAGCAAATTTAGTTCCAGTTCTTGCTATTCTATTATAAGATGATTGATTTGATGTATAGGTATAAGTTTTGTCACTAATATTTGTGGCAGTCCAACAATTTGGCAATTGATTGTTTGATGTTATCCCTTCAAAACTTTCTATCCAAGGGAATTGATTAATGTTAGAACATTCTGTATTGAAAATAGTATTTACACTAAAACTTGTATCAGTTGAAGAACATAAAGAATATACTCTAAGATAATAAGTTGAAGAATGATTTAATCCTGAAAGAATGAAATTTGTATTTGTACCTGCTATTTGTGATTGCCAAACTACGTTATCATTAGAATATTCAACCAACCATTGTGTTGCACCAGCATCTGTCCATGATAAATCTGCACTTGTTGTTGTTACTGAGTTAACAACTAAATTGCTTGGGGTTGCACATGTTAATGGAGTTATCTGAATATTATCAACTGCAGCTGCTGGATTTGTTCCACTGTAACTATTATTCCACCATACAAAAACTAACTTCTTAATTGTATTTTCGTATTCACTTGCAGGAAGAATCAAATTTTCATGCTGCCAAGTAGTTTGTTGATTTAAAACATTTCCTATTGCTTGACCAACTGGCCATCCTGTAGTAGGAATTGCTTGGTCAATTGGAAGTAAGAATACTTTCAAATAATCTGCAGTAGAAGATTGTCCATTTGCTTTCCAATCAAAAGAAAGAGAATATTCTGCTGCTCCTGTGCCAAAATCAACTATTGCTGATGCATAAGCATAAGCGGTAACATTATTAGTATATTCATTTGTAGCGCCAAGAGAATCACTTATGTATAATGAATTTCCTAAATTATCAGGATAACTAACTGCATTTGAAATATACCACTTATTTGTATCTGGATTAGAAAGTGTCCATTCTGATATATTATTCAAATCTTCAAAATTTTGAGCATAAGGAAGAGTTACTGCTGATACGATATTTGGAATTGTTGAACTAACAGCTGGTGACCAATCTCCACCACAGTTTTGACGAACAGATACGCTATAAGTACTACCTGCGTTTAATCCTGTAATAATATAAGGTAATTGAGATGCGTCACTAATTGAAATTATTGTTGAAGTATTTGGATTAAAAGAAGTAGGATCAGCTTCTGCATAAGCTATATCCCAAGCAGTTCCTGGTTCAGCATTATCAGTTGCAAAATTAACTCTAATAGAAGAGAAATTATCAACTGTTGTTGTAGTATTAAACACTGATGGACAGTTAGGAACTTCATTAACTGCAACATTATCAATATATAAATAATTATCAGTTACAGAAACAGTACTTTCTCCATAAAATCCTATTTTTACTATTCCTGTATAAGGTACTTGCAAAGAATCTATTAATTTTACTACAACATGTATTGGAGTTAAGCCAAAATTTGAATAATTTCTTACTGTATCAGCATCTCCTTCTGCCCATATTGTAGCATTTGCATTAAGCCAAGTTAATCCATTATCAGGAGAAACAACAACTGCAAATTTATCATCACTATCATAAGTTGGAGGATTTGCAGGAGCACTTGTAAAAGCAGTTAAAACAGCATCAAACTCTACTTGATATTGAATACTTCCATCTCCTAAATTAATAGAAGGTGTTATCAACCAATTTTTATCTGTTGCAGCATCAATATTAAATCTCATTGCTGTATCTAATGTATTGGAATGAGACCAACCACTTGTTGTAGAAGTTAAGATTGATGTATCAGCTAATAATCCAACCATTCTTGACCAGCAAGTTGGTTCAACTACAACTGAAGTAGAGAAATTTTCTACAAATGGAACAGTCAATGGAACACATTGTGTTCTAAAGGTTACTGGTAATGTTACATCTGAAAAAGTTCCATCACCACAATCTGTCATTATTGTAACATCATAAAATGTGTTAGGTGTTAGATTGTAGAAAGTGTGAGGGAGAGAGAATATTTGAACAGTATCTGTTAAATTTGTTGTCATATCTTTTAACATCACATACCAAGAAGGATCTCCAGAACTTGCAGGAGTAAAGTTTAAATCAGCTTGGTCTGTTGAAATATTACTTATTGCAATTTCTGTTGGACGGAAACATGTAGGAATTTCACTAACTTTAAAATCGTCAATATAAACACTTCCACTTGCAGTTTTCTTCCTTACAAATGCCAAACGATAATCTCCAACCAAAGTAGATAGATTAAATTCATATTCAGAATAAGTTGTTGAGAGTACATTTGTATCTATTTCTCCAATAAATACAAAGTTTGAATTTGATGCAGTGGTATTTAAATCTCCTTGAGAAACATCCATAGCATAAATTAACATGTCAGGGAAATAAGTTGAAGAAGATTTCTTAGACCAGAAATTTAATCTTTCATTTCCAGTTAATGTAACAATAGGAGAAATTAACCAATCGTTATTTTGATATGAAGCAGTTGTACTTGAAGATGCAGCTGAATATCCATTCATGTAAATTGCATTACTTCCACTATATTCTGTTGTTGTGGTTTTCCAAAAATAAGAACCAGTATTTAATGAGTCAATAATAAACCAACAGAATGGAGCAGGTTTATTTCCTGGAGCAATAGCAACTGTATTAAAATCATTTTCAAATCCTTCAATCCAAGGCAATTGAGTTATTGTTTCACATTTGGTTCTAAATGAAGATACACTCCATATGCTTTCATCAATTCCTACAACACAATTAGCTTTAACTCTATAGTCATAAGAGGTATTTGAAGTAAGACCTTGAACATTATAAGAATTAGTAGAAAGAGAAGGAATAGATGTTGCCAAAGACCAATCAGCATCTGATGATAATTTGTATTCTAAAGTATAATCGGTAGCATTAGTTAAATTCCATGTAAAATCTACTGAAGAAGTTGTAATATTATTAGCCAATAAACCATTAGGAGCAGGACATGTAGTTACAAATATATTTCCAATATGTAAATCATTATCTCCATTACTTGTTACTGTAGATTCAGCATAGAAAGCAATCTTGATTTGTCCAGAATAAGAAGATAAATCTATTGAAATATTTTGGGCAGTAACAGGAATACTACTAAATAGTCTTGGTCCTGCACTATCCCAAATTGTTGCATTTGATTGAAGCCAAGTTGCTCCATTATCAGTTGAAACAATAACCATAAATTTATCATCAGTTCCAACCTGTTCAGGTACATCTGCATTTCCATAATCAGTCAATGCCAAATCAAAAGTTAAATCATAGTTACCTCCTGTACCTAAATCAATAGTTGGAGTTACTAACCAATTCTTACAATTAGCACCATAAACATTAACTTTAGAGTGAGCATTAGTAATACCATTACTAGTAGTTACTCTTGACCAACCAGAAGTTGCTGCTGTGGGTGCTGTTCCTGTAAAGGCCGTTGAAGCCAGCCCTGTCATTCTTGTCCAATTTGTTGGAGGGAATGTAGAGCTCGAGAAATTCTCCACCAAAGGAGTTTGAGCTCTACCTGTAATGGCAAAAACAATTGCCATTAAGAAAAAAAGTAATTTTTTCATTTCAAATATGTGTTTATAAATTAGTTAACTATCATAATCAGCAAATAACCCTTAGGCTATTTTACTTTAAAAAGTGTGCAAAGATAAAGTATTTAAAAAGTTAATACCAAATTTTAGGGTTAGAAATTTCTCTATTTAACTTTTATTCTATATTGAAATGTATTTTATGAATTTAAATTGTCTTGAAAAGTATAATAAGAGAAATAAGGAGGGAATAAGCAAAAAAGATTAAGAGCCTGCCTCGACAATTATGAGGCAGCTTCTATAGATTTATCTCTCAAAAATTAAAAAATATTGAGGATATTTATATGCTTATTCTGATTTCCTGAAACGAAGTTTTATTTGACTGAAACGAAGTTTTAATTTTTTCTTTCTTCGTTTTATTATACTGAAATAAGGTTTGAATTATTTCTTGTTTGATTTAGCAGTTTTATATTTAAGAATAATTTTTATTCTGTGGAATTAAATTCTAGTATAGTAAATAACAAAAAAGACGTTGCTCAACTATTTTGAACAACGTCTTTATCAATTTATACTTAAAAAGTAATTATTATTCTGCTTTTTCTTCAGAAGCTGGTGTTTCTTCAACCTTTACTTCTTCTTGAACTTGTGCTACTGCAGGTTCTTCAACTTTAGCTTGTTGATTTGCTGTTTCAACAGTTTCAGACTTTTTAGCTCTACCTCTACGAGTTGTTTTTGCTTTTTCTGTTTTTGCTTCTTTTAATAGATTTTCATTATAATCTACTAATTCCATCATAACCATTTCAGCTCCATCTCCTAAACGACGTCCTACTTTTAGTATTCTTGTATATCCTCCATTTCTTGTTGCAACTTTTCCAGATACTTCTCTGAAAAGTTCAGTTACAGCTTCTTTGTTTTGTAGATAACTAAATACTATACGTCTTTGGTGAGTTGAGTCTGTTTTAGATTTTGTGATTAGAGGCTCAACATATCCTCTTAAAGCTCTTGCTTTAGCTAATGTGGTTTCAATTCTTTTATGTAAAATTAATGATGAAGCCATATTTGATAGCATAGCAACTCTGTGTGCATGCGTTCTTGATAATTTATTTATTTTGCAACCGTGTCTCATTTCTCTTATTCTTTTTCTAATTTATATTTCGCAATATTCATTCCAAATTCAAGTCCTTTGGATTTTACAAGGTTTTCTAATTCTGTAAGTGATTTCCTTCCAAAATTACGGAATTTTAATAAATCTGCTTTATTGAATGATACTAAATCCCCTAAAGATTCTACTTCTGCAGATTTTAAACAATTTAGAGCTCTAACTGATAAATCTAGATCTGTTAATTTTGATTTTAACACTTGACGTACGTGAAGTGTTGTTTCATCAAATTCTTCTGTTAGTGGTTTAGCTTCAGCTTGAAGTGATATTTTTTCATCAGAGAATAGCATAAAGTGTTGAATCAATATAGAAGCTGCTTCAGTAAGTGCATCCTTTGGAGTTATTGAGCCATCTGTTGTTATTTCCAAAACTAATTTTTCATAGTCTGTTTTTTGTTCAACACGAAAGTTCTCAACTTCATACTTTACATTCTTTATTGGAGTGTGAATTGAATCTATTGCTATTGTATTTATTATATCATTAGGATTGATATTTTCCTCAGAAGGAATATAACCTCTTCCTTTTTCAATTTTTAAAGTAATGTTTAAAACAACATTTGGTTCCATTTGACAAATTTCAATATCAGTGTTGATTACTTGAAAATTATTCAAATGTTTATTAATATCACCTGCCTTAAACACATTCTTTCCAGTGATAGTAAAATTAATTACTTCACTTTCTTCTTCTTCAATTTGACGTTTGAAGCGAAGTTGTTTAAGGTTTAGGATAATCTCTGTCATATCTTCAATTACTCCTGGAATTGTTGCAAATTCATGCTCAACCCCTTCTATACGAATGGTAGTAATTGCAAAACCTTCTAAGGAGGATAACAAAATTCTTCTCAAAGAGTTTCCAATTGTCATTCCATAGCCTGGTTCAAGTGGACGAAATTCAAATTTTCCGTGAAAATCATCCGACTCTAACATTATAACCTTGTCAGGTTGCTGAAAAGCTAATATTGCCATTTCTATAATATTTAATGATCTATTACTTAGAGTATAATTCAACAATTAATTGTTCATTGATATTTTCAGGAATATCAGAACGTTCAGGATAATTCATAAATTTGCCACTCATTTGAGAACGATCAAAGTCTAACCATGAATAACGATTAACTGTTCCTTCTAATGAATCTGTAACTATTTGAAGTGATTTTGAACGTTCACGAACACTAACAACATCTCCTGGTTTTAGCATATATGAAGGAATATTAACTAATTCTCCATTAACTAAAATATGACGATGTGAAACTAATTGACGTGCTTGATCTCTAGTTTTAGCAATTCCAAAACGATAAACAACATTGTCTAAACGAGATTCTATTAATTGTAATAATACAACCCCTGTAATTCCTCCCTTACGAGATGCTTTTTCGAAAATATTACGGAATTGTCTTTCTAAGATACCATAAGTATATTTAGCTTTTTGTTTTTCATTTAACTGAATTCCGTATTCTGATTGTTTTGCTCTACGTTTGCTTTGTCCATGTTGTCCTGGACGATAATTCTTTTTATCAAGGGTTTTATCAAAACCAAAAATTGGTTCTCTAAATTTTCTTGCTATCTTTGTTTTTGGACCTATATATCTTGCCATATCTGTTTCTTCTTTAAATCAATTAAAAATTATTATACACGTCTTCTTTTAGGAGGACGACATCCATTGTGTGGAACAGGAGTTACATCAGTAATTTCCAAAACTTCAATTCCACATGTGTTAATTGCTCTAATAGCAGATTCACGTCCTGCACCAGGTCCTTTAACAAACACTTTTACCTTTCTTAAGCCATAATCAAATGCTGCTTTTGCACAATCTTCAGCTGCCATTTGTGATGCATATGGAGTGTTTTTCTTTGATCCTCTAAAACCCATTTTTCCTGCAGAGGACCATGAAATAACTTGCCCTGCATTATTAGTTAGAGAAACTATACAATTATTAAACGATGCAAAAATGAACGCTTTTCCTTGTGGCTCAACTTTTACTACTCTTTTTTTTGTTGGTTTAGAACTTTTTGCCATAATGTTCTTTTTATTTCCTTTTTATTATTTTATAAATACAGATGCTCCAAAAAATTTATAAAGATAATCCACATCTGCTGAGTAATTAATTCTTATTTAGTTGCTTTCTTTTTGTTTGCAACAGTTTTCTTTCTACCCTTACGAGTACGAGCATTATTTTTTGTACTCTGTCCACGAAGAGGTAAACCAATACGATGACGAATACCACGATAGCATCCAATATCCATCAAACGTTTAATGTTCATTTGAACTTCCGAACGCAATGCACCTTCTACTTTAATTTCATCATTAATGATATTACGAATAGCGTTTTGTTCATCATCGGTCCATTCACTTACCTTTTTGTCTTCACTAATTCCAGCTTTTGATAAAATTTGAGAAGCAGTACTTCTGCCTATTCCATAAATATATGTTAAGCCTATAACTCCTCTTTTATTTTTTGGTAAGTCGATACCTGCAATTCTTGCCATAAATTTATATATTGTTAAATTATTAATTATCCTTGTCTTTGTTTATACTTAGGATTCTTTTTGTTAATAACATAAACCACTCCCTTTCTGCGTACAATAATACACTCCGGTGATCTTTTCTTTACTGATGTTCTGACTTTCATGGTCGGTAAAATGTTTATTTTATATTAATATTTATTATTTATGTCTATATGATATTCTCCCTTTTGTTAAATCATAAGGAGACATTTCAACTTGTACTTTATCACCTGGTAAAATTTTAATATAGTGCATTCTCATCTTACCAGAAATATGAGCAATGATAACGTGTCCATTTTCCAACTCTACCTTAAACATTGCATTTCCTAGAGATTCTATTACAATACCATCTAATTGTATTGATGCTTGTTTTGCCATACTAAACTAATACTAAGTTATTATTTTGTTTTATTGTATTTTCTATTTCTTCGAAACTTGATAAAATTTGGGGGCCTTCTTTAGTAATTGCAACATCATGTTCGTAATGTGCTGCATAAGAAAAATCTTTAGTCCTGCAAGTCCATCCATCTCTTTCAAAAACAACTGCTCTATCTCCCATCGTAATCATTGGTTCAATTGCAATAATCATACCTTCTTTAAACTTAACTCCATTTCCAGCTTTTCCGTAATTTGGAACTTCAGGTTTTTCATGCATCTTTCTTCCAACTCCATGACCACATAATTCTCTTACTACACCATATCCATGTTTTTCACAATATGATTGAATTGCATAACTTAAATCTCCTAATCTATTCCCTAAAACACATTGTTCAATTCCAATCACCAAAGATTCCTTAGTAACTTTCATTAGTTTCTGTGCTTCTTCACTTACTCCATTGAGTGCAAAGGTATAAGCAGAATCTCCAACCCAACCATTTAATTCAGTTCCACAATCAATAGATATAATATCTCCTTCCTTTATTTCTCTATTACCTGGTATTCCATGTACTACAACTTCATTGATTGATATACATAAAGATGCTGGATATCCATAATAGCCTTTGAAAACTGGAATTGCATTATTATCTCTAATATACTCTTCCGCAATTTTGTCAAGATGAGCTGTTGTTACTCCAGGTTTTATACTTTTAGCTACTTCTGCTAAAGTACTTCCAACCAATAGAGCGCTCTTTCTTAAACTTTCAATCTCACTATGTGTTCTTAAATTTATCATTTTATACTTTCAAAGAACAATGAACTACATTTGAGATCTACCTTTTATTCTTCCTGATTTTGTTAAACCATCATAATGTCTCATCAATAAATGACTTTCTATTTGTTGAAGAGTATCTAAAACAACTCCAACTAAAATCAATAAAGATGTTCCTCCATAAAAATGAGAGAATTGAGAATTTACTCCAAATAAACTTACAAAAGCTGGTAATATAGCAACTATTGCAAGGAAAATTGAACCTGGTAAAGTTATTTTAGATAAAACATTATCAAAAAATTCTTCTGTTTTTCTTCCTGGTTTTACTCCTGGTATAAATCCTCCATTCTTTTTCATATCATCTGACATTTGCTTAGGATTTATAGCAATTGCAGTATAGAAATATGTAAAGGCAATAATAATAATTGCAAATATTAAATTGTACCAGAAACCATTAAAGTCTGAAAGTGCAGCTTTAACTCCCTGCATACTTTCTGAATCTGAAAATCCAAATAAAGTTACAGGAATAAACATAATTGCTTGCGCAAAAATTATTGGCATTACACCAGCAGCATTTACCTTAATCGGAATATATTGTCTTGCTCCACCATATTGTTTATTACCTACAATTCTTTTTGCATATTGTACAGGTACTCTTCTTGTTCCTTGAACTAAAAGAATACATAACATAATAACAATTAATAGAACAACTAATTCAACAAAGAATATTACTAATCCTCCTCCTTGTTCTTCCATTCTTGAAGCAAATTCAGCAAATAATGCAAAAGGTAATCTTGCAACAATACCTACCATAATTAATAATGATATACCATTACCAATTCCTTTATCAGTAATTTTTTCACCAAGCCACATTACAAACAATGTTCCGCAAGTTAACATTACAGCAATTGGTAGTGTCCAATTTACAAAATTCAAACTATCACTGCCTGTAATACTGTATATGGTTGCACCTTGTAATTGATATCTTAAGTTTGCAAGATATGCAAATGCTTGGAAAAGAGTTACTATTACTGTTAACCACCTAGTTATTTGATTTATCTTATTTCTACCACTTTCACCTTCTCTTTGCATTTTAGAGAAATAAGGGACAACCATAGTCAACAATTGTACAACAATTGATGCAGTAATGTATGGCATGATTCCTAAAGCAAAAATTGAAGCATTAGAAAACGCACCTCCAGAGAACATATTTAATAGTCCTAAAACTCCATCTCTTGTTTGAGCTTGTAAGTTAGATAAATCAGCTGGGTTGATACCTGGCAATACAACAAAAGATCCTATTCTATAAATTAGCACTAAGCCTAAAGTATACAAAATTCTTGTTCTAAGATCTTTTATATTCCAGATATTTTTTAAAGTATTGATAAATCTTTTCATTATTATTATTAGATTATTGTTACAACGCCTCCTTTTTCTTCGATAGCTTTTTTAGCAGACAATGAGAATGCATTAGCTGAAACATTTACTTTAACTTTTAATTCTCCTCTACCTAAAACTTTCACTTTATCTTTTAAAGAAGCAAGCCCATTATTTATTAAGGTATCAATAGTAATTTCAGATAATTGTTTTTCTTCGGCTAAAGTATTTAATGTATCTAAATTGATAGCTAAGAATTCAATTCTGTTTATATTTTTAAAGCCAAATTTTGGTAAACGTCTGTATAATGGCATTTGTCCTCCTTCAAAACCAATTTTACGAGAGTAGCCTGATCTTGATTTTGCTCCTTTATGTCCACGTGTTGATGTACCGCCTCTTCCTGAGCCTTGACCTCTACCTATTCTCTTACGGGTTTTTACTGAACCTTCTGCAGGTTTAAGATTACTTAAATCCATGATTTTTATTCGTTTTTAAAGAATTGTTATATATTAAATTTCTTCTACTTTTACTAAATGATTAACCTTGTCAATCATTCCTTGTATTTGAGGAGTTAATTCATGTTCTTTAGTTTGATTAATTCTTCTCAAACCTAAAGAAGCTAATGTTTGTTTTTGACGAAGCGTTCTTCCTATTCCACTTTTTATTTGAGTAACTCTTACTTTCATTTTATTTCAACTTTTTAACCGTTAAAAACTCTATCCATTTCTATTCCTCTCAATTTCGCAATTGTATAAGGATCCTTTAATTGGATTAATGCATTTATTGTAGCTTTTACAACACTATGTGGATTTGAAGAACCTTTAGATTTTGCCAACACGTCTTTAACTCCAACACTTTCTAAAACTGCACGCATTGCACCACCTGCAATAACTCCAGTTCCTGGTGCAGCAGGTTTAATAAATACTCGTGCTCCACTGTATTTTCCAGTTTGTTCGTGAGGAAGAGTTCCTTTTAATACAGGAACCTTTATAAGGTTTTTCTTAGCATCATCAACTCCTTTTGCAATAGCAGCAGTCACTTCTTTTGCTTTTCCTAATCCATAACCAACAACACCATTTTCATTTCCAACAACTACAATTGCAGAAAAACTAAATGTTCTACCTCCTTTGGTTACTTTTGTAACTCTATTAATACTTACAAGACGATCTTTAAATTCAATTTCGCTTGATTTTACTCTTTTTATATTTAAATCTGCCATACTATATTAGAATTTTAAGCCGTTTTGGCGAGCTGAGTCAGCTAATGATTTTATTCTTCCATGGTATAAATAACCATTTCTATCAAATACTACAGAATCAACACCTACAGATATAGCTCTTTCAGCAATTAATTTACCTACAGATTTTGCAATATCAATTTTAGTTCCTTCTTTAGTAAAAGTCTTTTCAATTGATGAAGCAGAAGCTAAAGTTTTGCCATTAATATCATCTATTAATTGAGCATATATTTCTTTATTGCTTCTAAAAACTGTTAAACGAGGTCTTGTTGGTGTTCCGCTAATTTTTTTACGGATCCCCATTTTCAATTTGATTCTTCTTAATTCTTTATTATTTGCCATCCCTATTTTCGGATTTTATTATTTTTGAAATTACTTAGCAGCCGCCTTACCAGCTTTTCTACGAACAACTTCACCTTGAAAGCGAATTCCTTTTCCTTTATATGGTTCTGGTTTACGCAATGAACGAATCTTTGCTGCAACTTGACCTAAAAGTTGTTTATCATAACTGGTCATTATAATTAACGGATTTTTTCCCTTTTCGGTTATTGTTTCCACTTTGATTTCTTTAGGTAATTCGAAAAATATATTATGCGAATATCCTAAAGCTAACTCTAAAACTTGACCATTAGCTTGTGCTTTATATCCAACACCTATAACTTCTTGTACAACTTTAAATTCTTCAGAAACTCCTTTAACCATGTTGAATATCAAAGATCTGTAAAGACCATGCATTGCTTTATGTCTTTTTTGATCTGATTCTCTTTCTAAGATTAAAGTGTTTTCTTCAACATTAATTTTGATACAAGGATCTACATTTTGAGTTAATGTCCCAAGGGATCCTTTTACGGTAATAATATTATTATCATTAACTATTATTTCAACTCCCTTTGGAAGGCTTATCGGTAATTTACCTATTCTTGACATTTATATCTCTCCTTTAAATTTTTAATTAGCTAATATAACAGATTACTTCACCACCAATATTTAAAGCTCTTGCTTCTTTATCTGTCATTAAACCCTTAGAAGTTGAAATAATTGCAATCCCTAAACCATTTAATACACGTGGAAGTTCTGTTGCACCAACATATTTTCTTAAACCTGGACTACTAACTCTAGTTAGTTTAGACATTGCTGATTCCTTAGTTGTAGGATGATATTTCAAAGCTATTTTAATTTGTTTTGGAAATATATCGTCTTCAAATTTATAGTTTAATATATAACCTTTATCAAAAAGAATTTTAGTAATCTCTTTTTTCATCTTAGAAGCAGGAATTTCAACAACTTTGTGCTTAGCTAAGGCTGCATTTCTTATGCGAGTCAAATAATCTGCAATTGGATCTGTTAACATCTCTATAATTATTATTTATATTATACTTTGATTTATTTATTACCAACTTGCTTTCTTTACTCCAGGAATTAAACCTGCTAAAGCCATTTCTCTAAAATTGATGCGAGAAATTCCAAATTGTCTCATATATCCTTTTGGACGTCCAGTTAATTTACATCTGTTATGAAGTCTTACTGGAGAAGCATTCTTTGGTAATTTTTGTAAACCTTCATAATCTCCGGCTTCTAATAATGCAGCTCTTTTAGCAGCATATTTAGCAACCATCTTTTCTCTTTTACGCTCTCTTGCTTTGATTGATTCTTTTGCCATTTTCTTAATTAACTGTTTTGATTTTTAAATGGGAAGCCAAAAGCTTTTAATAAAGATAATGCTTCTTTGTCGGTTTTTGCTGATGTTACAAAAGTAATATCCATTCCCTGAATATGATTTATTTTATCAATATCAATTTCTGGAAATATGATTTGTTCTGTAATACCAAATGTATAATTACCTCTTCCATCAAATCCTTTATCACTGATTCCTCTAAAATCTCTAATACGTGGGATTGATGCTGAAATTAATCTATCTAAAAATTCGTACATCTTATCTCCTCTTAGAGTAACTCTTACTCCAATTGGCATTCCTTTTCTTAATTTAAAATTAGAAATATCTTTCTTAGATTTAGTAGAGACAGCTTTTTGACCTGCGATTTTAGTCATCTCTTCAACCCCTTGATCAATAACTTTTTTATCTGTTATTGCAGTCTTTCCCAATCCTTGATTTAATGAAATTTTCATTAACTTTGGAACCTGCATTACAGTTTTGTAATCAAACTCTTTAGTAAGTGCAGAAACTACTTCATCTTTGTATTTCTGCTTTAATCTTGGTGTATATGACATATTATTTTATCACCTCCCCTGATTTTTTTGAATAACGAACTAATTTATCAGCTTTTTCATCCATTCTTCTTCCAATTCTTGTTGCATTTCCCTTAGAATCAACAACAGCTAAATTAGAAATATGGATTGATGCCTCTTTTTCAATAATTCCTCCTTGAGTATTTTTTGAACTTGGCTTAGAATGTTTCTTTACCTTGTTTACTCCTTCAACTATTGCTCGGCATTTTTCAGGATATACTACAAGAACTCTTCCTGTACTACCTTTAGAGTCTCCTGCAATTACCTTTACATTATCACCTTTTTTAATATGCAATTTCATATCTATAAATATTTTGCTTTTATAACACTTCAGGAGCTAATGAAACGATTTTCATAAATTGTTTCTCACGTAATTCTCTGGCAACTGGTCCAAAAATACGTGTTCCTCTTAATTCATCATTTGCAGTTAAAAGAACACATGCATTATCATCAAAACGAATATAAGAACCATCTTGACGTCTTATCTCTTTTTTTGTTCTTACTACAACAGCTTTAGAAACTATACCTTTTTTTACATTACCAGAAGGAATAGCATCCTTTACAGCAACAACTATTTTATCTCCAATAGAAGCATATCTTCTTTTTGTACCTCCAAGCACTCTAATGCATAATACACTTTTGGCTCCACTGTTATCAGCAACAATTAATCTTGATTCTTGTTGTATCATTTTATTTAGCTCTTTCTATAATTTCAACTAATCTCCAACATTTATTTTTACTTAATGGTCTTGTTTCCATTATTCTTACAACATCACCAATGTTGCACTCATTTTTCTCGTCATGAGCCATAAACTTGGAACTTTTCTTTACGAATTTTTCGTATTTAGGATGCTTCACTTTACGTTCAACGAACACACGAATAGTTTTATCCATTTTATTACTGATAACAAGACCTACTCTTTCTTTTCTTAAATTTCTTTCCATTTTGAATTGAATTTAGGTATTATTTATTATCAACAGATTTAGAATCTAATTCTCTTTTTCTTAACTCTGTCTTTATTCGTGCTACATCCCTTCTTGCTTCTTTAATCTTATTAGGATTTTCCAAAGGAGTGACAGCATGATTAATTTTCATTTTGTTTAACTGTATCTTGTCAACAGCTAATCTCTCTTGTAACTCTGAAGTAGAGAGTTCTTTTATTACATTGTTTTTCATCTTCGTCCTATTTAAATTTCTTCAACGTAATCTCTTCTAACTACGAATTTAGTAGAAACTGGCAATTTTTGAGCAGCCAAACGCATAGCTTCCTTAGCTATTTCCATTGGAACACCTTCAGCTTCAAACAGCATTGTTCCTGGCATTATTCTTGCAACAAAATATTCTGGAGCTCCCTTACCTTTACCCATACGAACTTCATTAGGTTTCTTAGTAATAGGTTTATCAGGGAAGATACGGATCCATATTTGTCCTTCACGTTTCATATAACGAGTTACTGCTTGACGAGCTGCTTCAATTTGTCTTCCAGTAATAAAAGCTGTTTCTAAAGATTTTATACCAAAACTTCCAAAAGCTAATTCATGACCACGAAAAGCATTACCCTTAATTCTCCCTTTTTGTTGTTTTCTAAACTTTGTCTTTTTAGGTTGTAACATTATCGTACAATATTTGACTTATTAAATAATCTATTTATTCTTTCTGTGTGGGCGTTGATTAGAATGTGAAGGTCTTTGTGAATTTGGACGTCCACCTTCCTTAACATTTCCTCCAACAGTTGATGGAACTAACTCACGTTTACCATAAACTAAACCCTTACAAATCCATACTTTTACACCAATACGACCATAAGTAGTGTGAGCTTCAGCTTGAGCATAGTCGATATCAGCTCTAAGTGTATGTAATGGAGTTCTTCCTTCTTTATAATGCTCTCTTCTTGCCATTTCAGCTCCACCAATACGTCCAGATACAGAAACTTTAATTCCATCTGCACCAACTCTCATTGTAGAAGTAATTGCAGTTTTAATAGCTTTACGATAAGAAATACGTCCTTCAATTTGACGAGCAACAGTTGCAGCAACTAAAACAGCATCTAACTCAGGGCGTTTAACTTCAGAAATATTAATTTGAATATCTTTATTAGTAAGTTTTTTTAACTCTTCTTTTAACTTATCAACTTCTTGACCTGCTTTACCAATTATTAATCCTGGTCTAGCAGTATTAATAGTAACAGTAACAAGTTTTAAAGTTCTTTCAATATAGATTTTAGAAATTCCTGCTTTAGCAAGACGAGCATTAAGATATTTTCTTATTTTATCATCTTCAACCAATTTTTCTTCGAATCTCTTTCCTCCATACCAATTAGAATCCCATCCTCTGATGATTCCTAATCTATTACCTATTGGATTTGCTTTTTGTCCCATCCTAATATATCATTTACTATTATTCAAATTATTAATTTTCAGTTTTAGCTATTTTAGCATTTTTTTCATCTACCTTACTACCTAAAATAAGAGTAACATGATTTGAACGCTTTTTAATTCTATAACCCAAACCACGAGGAGCTGTGCGAAGACGTTTTAATTGTCTTCCTTCATCAACGTTAATTTGTTTTACATATAAGTTGCTATCCTCAATTCTTTTGCCTTCATTTTTCTGTTGCCAATTTGCAATTGCTGAAAGTAATAATTTACGCAATTTTGGTGCAGATTCTCTTTGACTATATTGTAAAATACCTAATGCCTTATCAACCTCCATACCTCTAATAGCATCTGCCATTAATCTAGTTTTTCTTGGAGAAGTAGGATTATTATTTAATTTTGCAACATAAAGAGTTTTCTTCATTTCCTTACGTGCCTCAGCACTATTATGTTTTCTTGATCCCATTATTCTGCAACTTTTTATTATTTTTTACCTTTATCTTTCTGTCCAGCATGTCCACGGAAAATTCTAGTTGGAGCAAACTCACCTAGTTTATGTCCTACCATATTTTCAGTAACATATACAGGAATAAATTTATTTCCATTATGAACAGCAATTGTTTGACCAACAAAATCTGGTGAAATCATAGATGCTCTTGACCAAGTTTTTATTGTTGTCTTTTTATTTTGCTCTTGTGCAGCTAAAACTTTTTTTTCTAACTTATAATGAATATAAGGTCCTTTTTTTAACGAACGACTCATTTTAATCTATGATTTAATTATTTCTTACGTCTTTCAACTATATACTTACTTGAATGTTTCTTTGGCATTCTAGTCTTATATCCTCTAGAAGGAATACCTTTTCTTGAACGAGGTTGTCCTCCAGTTGCACGACCTTCACCACCTCCCATTGGGTGATCTACTGGATTCATTACTACACCTCTTGTTCTTGGTCTTCTTCCTAACCAACGAGATCTACCTGCTTTACCAGAAACTTCCAAATTATGCTCTATGTTTGAAACCATTCCGACAGTTGCTTTACATGCTTGAAGAATCATTCTTGTTTCTCCTGAAGGCATTTTAACAATTGCGTATTTACCGTCTCTTGACATTAATTGAGCATAAGAACCTGCGCTACGAGCCATTTTTGCTCCTTGTCCTGGATATAATTCAATATTATGAATTATTGTACCAAAAGGAATTTCGCTTAAAAACAGTGTGTTACCAATTTCTGGGGCAACTCCAATACCTGACATGATTGTCTGACCAACTTTTAATCCATGAGGGCATACGATGTATCGTTTTTCTCCATCAGCATATGATACTAATGCAATACGAGCAGTTCTATTTGGATCATATTCTATTGTTTTAACAACAGCTGGAATATTATCTTTTTCTCTGCGAAAATCGATTAAACGGTAAAGTTTTTTGTGACCACCACCAATATAACGCATGGTCATTTTACCTTGATTGTTTCTTCCTCCACTCTTTTTTACACCAAAAACTAAACTTTTTTCAGGTTTAGAAGCAGTAATTTCTTCAAATGTACTTGCAACTTTAAAACGTTGTCCTGGTGTTGTTGGTTTTAATTTTTTTAAAGCCATTTATTTCTCTTCTTAAATATTGCTGTAAAAATCTATTGTTTCACCTGCAGCTAACATTACTATTGCTTTTTTGAATGCAGATGTTTTTCCTTGAATAAATCCAGCTTTTGTATAACGTGATTTATTTTTACCTTTATAATTAATAGTATTAACTCTATCAACTTTTACATTATATAAAGTCTCTATCGCCTTTTTAATTTCAATTTTATTTGCATTATTATTTACAATGAAACCAAAACGATTTGTAAAACGTTCAGTCGTTTTAGTCATTTTCTCTGTAATAATAGGCTTTACTATGATTTCCATTATCTTTAATGTTAATTAGTCTTATTTTAAGAATTAATTACTAAATTTTCTAACTCTTTTATTGCTGTTTCAGAAAATATCACATTTTTTGCACGCAATAACTCGTATGTATTTACTGATTTAGCGTCAGTTACGCTTACAGTACTTATATTACGAGCCGACAAAATTACAAAATTATCTTGATTATTCAATACAAAGAGTGATTTTTTTTCACCTAAGTTCAAAGCACTCATTAGCTTTATCATATTCTTTGTCTTAGGAGCTTCAAAGCTAAAATCTTCAACTACAATCAATTTATCTTCTTTTGCTTTGTATGTAAGAGCTGAAACACGAGCTAATTTTTTTACTTTTTTATTTAATTTAAAAGAGTAATCTCTTGGTTTTGGTCCAAAAGCTCTACCTCCACCAACAATTGTTGGACTGTTAGTATCACCTGCTCTTGCTCCTCCAGTTCCTTTTTGACGTTTAAGTTTTTTGGTTGAACCAGAAACTTCTGAACGTTCTTTTGATTTATGAGTACCTTGACGTTGATTAGCTAAGTATTGTTTAACGTCTAACCAAATCGCATGATCATTTGGTTCAACTCCTAACAATGAGTCACTAACAGAAATTGTTCTGCCTGTGTCACTTCCATTAATATTATAAACTTTTAACTCCATCTCTCAAGTTTTAAAATTGAACCCTTTGGACCTGGAACAGATCCTTTAACTAATACTAAATTCTTTTCTGGAATAACTTTAAGGATTTCTAAGTTTTGAACCTTAACTTTTTTTCCTCCAGTTCTACCAGCCATTCTTAAACCTTTAAATACTCTTGAAGGATAAGAAGAAGCTCCTACAGAACCTGGAGCACGTAATCTGTCGTGCTGACCGTGAGTCTTGTCTCCAACACCACCAAATCCATGACGTTTAACAACACCTTGAAAACCTTTACCTTTAGATGTACCTACTATGTCAACATATTCACCTTCTGCAAATACTTCACAATTAATAATTTCACCAAAAGTTTTTCTATGTCCTTCTTCAAAACGAGTGAATTCAAAAACATATCTTTTTGGAGTAGTACTTGATTTAGCGAAATGACCTTTCATAGGTTTTGTACAACTTTTTTCTTTCATTTCTTCAAATGACAACTGAATGGCACTATAGCCATCTCTTTCAGGAGTCAAAACTTGTGTTACCACACAAGGACCAGCTTCTATAACTGTGCACGGTTGTTGTTTACCGGAGGCATCAAAAATACTGGTCATTCCAATTTTTTTACCAATTAAACCTGACATTTTCTTTCTTTTTACTTTTACTTAATAATCAGCATGCACCTTGCATAGGCTGATGTCTAACATTTTATTATCTAAATTAAGACAACTCTGTTAAACCTTGATTTCTACTTCAACACCACTTGGAAGTTCCAATTTCATTAGTGCATCGATAGTTTTAGCAGATGTGCTATAAATATCTAACAATCTTTTGTAAGAACTCAATTCAAATTGCTCTCTTGCTTTCTTATTAACAAAAGTTGCGCGATTTACTGTAAAAATTTTCTTGTTAGTTGGAAGTGGAATTGGACCATTAACAACTGCACCTGTTAATTTTACAGTTTTTACAATCTTCTCAGCAGATTTATCTACTAAGTTATGATCGTATGATTTTAATTTAATTCTAATTCTTTGACTCACGTTATTTTGTCTCTTTATATTAGTTAATTTTCAATCTTAATTATTTCTTCAATACAGATTCAACAACATCTTTTGGTGCTTCAGCATAGTGAGAAAATTCCATTGTTGAATTTGCACGACCAGAAGTAATTGTTCTAAGTGAGGTTACATAACCAAACATTTGAGAAAGTGGAACTTTTGCTTTAACAGCTTGAATTCCTATTTTAGCAGTAATACTTTCAAGTATTGCTCTTCTTCTATTCAAGTCACCAGTAACAGTTCCTAAATAAGCATCTGGAGTTGTTACTTCTAATGACATTACTGGTTCCAAAAGAATTGGTCTTGCTTTTCTTGCAGCTTCTTTAAATGCAATTTTAGCACAAAGTTCAAATGATAAAGCATCAGAGTCAACTGGATGATAAGAACCATCAATAATAGTTACTTTCATGCTTTCAACAGGAAATCCTCCTAATACACCATTTGACATTGCTTGTTTAAATCCTTTTTCAATTGAAGGAATATATTCTTTTGGGATATTACCACCTTTAACTTCATTTACAAATTGAAGACCTTTAAATCCTTCATCTGCTGGTTCAAGGCGGAACTGAATATCTGCAAACTTACCTCTACCTCCAGTTTGTTTTTTATAAACTTCTCTATGTTGTGTGGCAGAAGTTAAAGCTTCTTTATAAGCAACTTGTGGAGCTCCTTGATTTACTTCAACATTAAATTCACGACGCATACGGTCTAAAATAATGTCTAAATGTAATTCACCCATACCTTTCATAATAGTTTGTCCAGACGCTTCGTCTGTATTAACTTTTAAAGTTGGGTCTTCTTCAGTAAGTTTAGTTAAAGCATTATTGAATTTATCAACATCTGCTTGTTGTTTTGGTTCAATAGCAATATTAATAACCGGTTCAGGGAAAGTCATAGATTCCAAAATAATTGGATGATTTTCATCACAAAGAGTGTTACCAGTTTTAATATCCTTAAATCCAACAGCTGCTCCAATATCTCCTGCTTCAATTCTATCTAATGGATTTTGTTTATTTGCATGCATTTGCATGATTCGAGAGATACGTTCTTTCTTATCAGTTGATGCATTATAAACATAAGAACCTGCATCTAATGATCCAGAGTATACACGGAAGAAACAAATTCTTCCAACATAAGGGTCAGTTGCGATTTTGAATGCTAAAGCTGAGAAAGGTGCTTTAGGATCAACCTTTCTTATTTCTTCATTATCAGTTTTTGGATTTATTCCCAAAATTTCAGGGACATCAACTGGACTTGGTAAAAATTCAGCAACTGCATCTATTAAGTTTTGAATCCCTTTGTTTTTGAAAGATGCTCCACAAAGAACAGGAGTGATTTTCATTGAACAAGTTGCCTTGCGAATATGATAAATCATTTCTTCAGGAGTAATTGAATTTTCATCTTCCATATACTTCATTAAAAGAGTTTCATCTTCTTCTGCAACTCCTTCAATAAGCATTTTTCTATATTTAGCTGCAATGTCTTTTAAATCTTCAGGCATTGGAATCTCATTAAATTTAGTTCCATTTGAAGATTCATCATACATTAATGCCTTGTTTGAAATCAAATCAATAACCCCTTTAAACAAATCTTCTTGTCCAATTGGAATTTGTAAAGGAACAGGTGTTGCTCCTAGACGTTCTTTAATTTGACTAACTACATTAAAAAAATCAGCTCCTGCACGGTCCATTTTATTTATGAACGCAATACGAGGAACATTATATTTATCAGCTTGACGCCAAACGGTTTCGCTTTGTGGTTCAACTCCACCAACTGCACAGAAAAGAGCTACTGCACCATCCAATACACGTAATGAACGTTCAACTTCAACAGTAAAGTCAACGTGTCCCGGAGTGTCAATAATATTTATCTTATATTGGTTATTATTGTAATTCCAGAAAACTGTTGTCGCAGCGGAAGTGATTGTTATTCCTCTCTCTTGCTCTTGTGCCATCCAGTCCATAGTAGCAGATCCCTCATGTGTCTCCCCTATCTTATGGTTCTTTCCTGTAAAATACAAGATACGCTCAGTAGTTGTTGTCTTACCGGCGTCAATATGAGCCATAATACCAATATTCCTTGTAAATTTTAAGTCTGCCATCTAATTTTTATCTTTCTTCTTTTATATTTGTTAGAATCTAAAATGAGAGAATGCTTTATTAGCTTCTGCCATTCTGTGAATATCTTCTTTTCTTTTGAATGCTGCACCTTCTTCTTTTGAAGCAGCAATTATTTCGCTTGCCAAACAAAGAGCCATTGATTTTTCATTTCTCTTTCTTGCGTATCCAATCAAACTCTTCATTCCCATTGATTGTTTTCTGTCTGGACGAATTTCTGAAGGGATTTGGAATGTTGCACCTCCAATTCTGCGAGAACGAACCTCAACATTAGGAGTTACATTAGCTAATGCCTTTTTCCAAATTTCCAAACCATCTTCTTTTGTACGCTCACTAACTATATCTATAGCATTATAGAAAATGTTATAAGCTGTTGTTTTCTTTCCTTTCAGCATTATGTTGTTTACGAATTTTGTCACCAAAACTTCATTAAACTTTGGATCTGGAAGGATAATTCTTTTTCTTGGTTTTGCTTTTCTCATGGTATGGTAAAGCTATATTATTATTGTATTATTAACTATTTTATTTTGCCGCTTTTGGACGTTTAGCTCCATACTTGGAACGTCTTTGTTTTCTTCCATCAACACCAGCAGTATCCAATGCTCCACGGATAATGTGGTAACGAACACCTGGAAGGTCTTTTACTCTTCCTCCTCTAATCATTACAATAGAGTGTTCTTGAAGATTGTGGCCTTCTCCTGGGATGTAAGCATTAACTTCTTTTTGGTTTGTCAAACGAACCCTAGCAACCTTTCTCATTGCTGAATTAGGTTTCTTTGGAGTTGTTGTGTAAACTCTTGTGCAAACTCCTCTACGTTGAGGAGAGGAATCTAATGCAGGAGACTTACTCTTGTATTCTAAATTTTGACGTCCTTTACGAACTAATTGTTGAATTGTTGGCATATCTTAATTTCCAAATTAATATATCGTTTTTTTTATGTTCCTTGCTAAAATTGGGTTGCAAAGGTATTACTATTATTTTAATTACACAAAATCTGTTAGAAAAATATTAATTTTTCTTATTAATTTTGTTATAATATTTCCAAAATCAACGTTCAAAAACAGCCATAGCCACTTGGTTTTATTTGATTTTCACTCTCTTAATGTCCAACCCAATTACTCTATGAGAACCACGAGTAAATTAACATTTTTAAGAGACGTTACCTTATTTTGGGAGTGCAAAAATACAAAAAAAAACATTACTACCAAATATTTATAAAAAATTTTGCTCTAAATCTCTTTTTTTATTTTTTTATTTGCAATATACGGGAAAAGTTTGTTTCTTTGCCAAATAAAATAAATTAAAAAAAACTATGGACAACAGAAAATTTGAATGCCAACCATGCGGATATATTTATGATCCAGCTGTAGGCGATCCAGACAGTGGAATTAAACCAGGCACTCCATTTAGCGAGCTTCCAGATGATTGGGTATGCCCTTTGTGTGGAGCTTATAAAGAAGACTTTGAATTGGTTGACTAAGAAATTATTCCACTAAATCAAAATTTAAAAAAGGCTGACTAAGAAATTGGTTCAGCCTTTTTCTTTGGATAAGCAAAAAACTCAATCCAAATTAACCAAATAAGAAATATTACTACATAGTAAAATGGTCTTCCTACCCAATCATGAATAGATTGAAAGTTGTTAGGATAGTAAAGTAAAACTCCTGTAAGCCCAAATATTCTTACAATATTTGAAATAATCACCACCACACTCGAAAAAAGGAAATAAATCATCCTTTTCCATAATTTGTTAGGCAAAATCAAGATAATCATAAGTAACTGAAAAATTTGCTTAATACCAGAACAACTATTAACAACCATCATAGTACAAATAGTAGAATTATCGTTAGTATTGTAGAATCGCAAACTTGATGATATGGCTTCAAAATCTGTATCATAGAATATCTTTGACAGAAAAACGACTCCATTAAATGCAATTTCAGTAAAGAAATCATAAATTTCTTTTGTATATGAACCAAATATCCAAGTATTCATATTGGTTCCCCAATAAAGATAATGAAAGAGAATTGTAACAAGTGCAAAAAGTAAAAAATCCTTTATTGCTCTATTTTTCTTAAAGTAATTCTTAATTTGTATCCATTTTTCGACAATAGTTTTTTTCATAAATAATCATCCTTCTTAAATAATATTTTTAATATTTATGCAGAAAAAAATATATAATTTGACAATAAAAAGGAAAAGCATCTATACAATATTATATATACTTTTATTCTTATTGGCAAATTTACAAAACTTATCTGATTTTTCTAAATAATTTTCATATATCTTCAATAAAAAACTATTTATTTTGACTTTTTGGGGGAAATTTGTGATAAGACACTATCAAATTTAGATAAGATTCTAAAGAATCAAGTATTGTTGAATTTTTGCTTGACTTATTCAGAAATATATCAATCAAAAGTAAAAATAGATCAGTTAAAATAAAATTTTGATTGATATATTTTTCATTATGCTTGAGTTTTTTCAATAAAGAAGTAGACTATTTTTAAAGCTAAAATTTAGGAATTTTTCTTTGAATTCTTATTTCAATTATCTAACTTCTTATTTCATTTTACTAACTCCTTATTTTAATTTACTGAAACGCTGTTTTAATAAATTCTTTCTTTACTTTAATAAATTCTTTCTTCGTTTTATTTTACTGAAACAAGGTTTTATTTTCCCATCTCCTTGTTCTAGGAAAATAGGATTAATTAAGGTAAAAAAAATTAGAAGAAATTAAAAATATTTGTTTAGTTTTATCTTCTAAACTTATAGGTTATTGTTCCTTTTTGTTCTTCTGCTGCTCCAGGTGATGCGGAAAACTTAGAGTTTCTTGCAGCTGTTTCGCAATGACGCCAAAGAGAACGATTATCAATTGTTGTTCCTCTTGATCCTGCAACTGCTCTTACAACATCTCCTTGAGGATTTACCCAAATAGTTACAACAATTGAGCCTACTTCATCTGTTTTGGAAGGTGGTAGTCCTAAATTCTTTGAGCCTCTTCCTGCTAATGAGAATGTATGACCTGATCCAGAGCCATCACTTCCAGTTCCACCTCCTCCATTATTACCATCTCCAATTCCATCTCCTTTTCCTGTGCCTTGGCCTGAGCCAGAATTCTTCACTTTACCTTTTTGAAATAGAGCATTAGGGTTTATGGTTTCTTCTTTTTTGGTTTGAGCTGTTTCTTTAGTTGATGGTTTATTATTTGGTTTTGTAGTGGTTTTTGCAGAAAGAGCTACATCATCTGTAGTTTGAGCAACGTAATTTTCGCTTCCTTCAGATATTTCATTGATAGGATTTGAGGCATCACTACCTCCAACCTCTCCAATCATTGCATTACCAACATCTTCAAGACTTCCCACATCCATTAAAACTCCTGTTTCTGGTGGAGGTGGATCAGGATATTTTAATCCTACAGAAACTAAAAGCAATAAAAGTAATGAGTGAAATAGCACTGTTGCCACTACACTTATTATTGTCCTTTTATTGTCTTTATCTTTAATATCCATCTATTTTACTGCTTCTGTTGCTAGAATAACTTTATGTTTTTGTCCTGTGGATGCATTTATCTTGTTGACTGCATCAATAACTGTAACTACATATTGTACTGGAACTGTTTTGTCAGTATGAAGCTTAATTGTTGCATCTTTAACATTCACTAAATAGTTGGCAATAGTTTGTGCTAGCTCTGTTTCTGGTGTTGGTTGATTTTCTACAAAGAATTGGTAGTTTGTATCAATTGATACTGTTACATTTTGTTTTGCCATTGTTTGTCCAGATGTACTTTTAGGCAATAGAACTTTTATTGCATTTGGGCTTATTAGAGTTGAAGTCAACATAAAGAAAATAAGCAACAAGAAAACCAAGTCACTCATTGATGCTGAATTGAAATTAGGATCTATCTTATTTCTTGTTTGAATCATGGCAATAAGGGATTAAGCAGGTTCATGCAATAAGTCCATAAATTCCATTGTTCTTGCTTCTAAAAGGAAAACTATTTTATTTATCTTGCTTACTAAAATACTATATAAGAAATTGCATATTATACCTACAATCAAACCTCCAACAGTGGTTACCATAGCTTCATAGATTCCACTTGAAAGAATTTGAATATCTATGTTGTTTCCTGCTGCAGCCATATCAAAAAAGGCTTTAACCATTCCTGTAACAGTTCCTAAGAAACCTAAGCTAGGTCCCAATGCAGCAATTGTTCCAACCATTGAAACTCCATTTTCCAACCTTGCAATTTCCAATTTGCCAACATTTTCAACGGCTTGATTAATGTCGTTTAAAGGTCTTCCTATTCTTGAAAGTCCTTTATCTAACATTCTTCCAATTGGTGTATTATTACTTTTTGTTAGAGATCTTGCTCCTTCAAGATCACCCTTATGAATAAAAGTTTTAATGTTATTGATAAATCCTTTGTCTTCTTTTGTAGCTTTATTTAATGCAATATATCTATCTACAAATATATATACAGCAACAATTGATAGAATTCCCAATACAATCATAATCCAACCTCCTTTAATTGTAAGGTCAATTATATTCATTGTTTTTTCTGTTTGAACTACTTCGGAAGCTGTTTGAACTGCGGCTGCTGCTCCTTCTTGGACTTGTAAAATAATGTTTGCAAACATGTATTAGTTTTTTTTGTTAATTTAAAATTATTTTTTCAATCTGAACCTTATCTTCTTTATAGATTTTAACCAAATATAAACCTTTTGAATAATTATCTAAGGTTAGAGTTTCTGGCAAATAATCAGACTTATAAATCAATTCTCCTAATGAAGACCATATTTCAATTTTTGAAACATCTTGTTTTTTCTCATCTTTAAAGTAGATTGTTCCATTTGTAGGATTAGGGAATATCTCAACTTTAGAAGCAACATCTTTAACATCATCTAAACCTTGACGCAAAGTAATAAATGAATAAGGTTCTGACCAATCACTATCATACAATCCACAAAGGGCTCTAACTTGAACCTTATATTCTGTAAATGGAGTAAGACCAACCAATACAAAAATTGGGTCACCCTCTACAATTGCACCACTGTTTGGAAGAGGTTGTGAGAATAAACCAAAACGCACTTCCCATCTATTTTGAGTTGCTGAACCAGGCATCCATGTTATCTTAGCTGAAGAATGAGTGTAGTTGGAGCCACTTAAATTATAAATTGGTGCACATAAAGGAGGACGGGTTATAAAAGTTTTTATTTCTGTCCATTCACTAAAAGAATTTGAACAAATAGCTCTAACAAAAACTGAATAAGATGTTCCACCTGTTAAACCAACTAAAAGAACAGTATCATTTGTTGTAATTACAGAAGTTCCAGTGCCTGGAGTGTGTCCAGGAAAATCATATTCTACTTCCCATTGAGTTTGGAAAGGAGCTGGAATAAAACTAACTATTGCTGTAGTTATATCAACTGAATCAATCTTTACATCTGAAGGTAAAGCATAGCATGCATCGTGAGTTTTGAAATTAATAGGATCTGAATATAAAGTATCATTTGAAAATATATTCTTATATTTAAAAATCACAAATGCTCTAGCGTAATAGGTTAAATCAGAAGTAAGATTATTTAGATTATATGAATAAGTAATTGGACAAGTATCTATAGCTCCTGAAACATTTGCTCGGGTTCCAGTTTGAATAGTAGGCATTGGGGTTACTGAAGAATGGACAAAACCTCTACCTTGAATAGTTGCAATATCATTGGTGTCAAATTCTGCATTTAATGTTGCATTAAACATTTCAATGTTAGTTGTAGGTTTCATAACTAAAGTAGGTGACGTTGGATATGGAATATATACTGACATTGGTGCTGACCATACTGTATCATTTCCTCCTATAGACTTTTTCGCAAAAGCTCTAACATAGTAAGTTTTACCAGAACGCATAAATAAACTAGGTGTAGTATTAGTATTAATATCAAAAGTGAAAATTGAGTCCATAGGAGATGTCGTTGAAACTTGCTTGTATTGAATACCAGTTCGCATCACAGGCATTGGAATAGTATCATAAATAAATCCTACTCCATTTACAGTTCCAGCTCCACTAGTATTCGTCCAACTACCAAAACCTCCAGTAAGTTTTGCATTTAGTTTTGCACCATAATATGAAACATTTGTAATGGATTGCATTACAACCGTTGGTTGCGCAATTGCCTTTCCGAAGAATAAACAACCAAATAAAATTATTATAATAAATCTTTTCATAATTAGAATTGTATTTCTAAACGGCAAATATACGCATAAAATTCATTTTACTGTATATATTGTCAATATAATTTTTAGTTTGCAGGAAATCCAAAATAAAAGTTAATATTTTTTCTATTTGCAAATCAATAATATGAGAAAAATAATGAAAAAAAAATGAAAAATAATTTGCTAGTTTGATAAATGATTGTACCTTTGCACCGCGTTTTTGAGATACACAAAAACATTCCTCCTTAGCTCAGTTGGTTAGAGCACATGACTGTTAATCATGGGGTCTCAGGTTCAAGTCCTGAAGGGGGAGCAAGGAGAGTAAAAATTTACTCTCCTTTTTTTATTTATTATTTCTGACTAAATATTTTAGTATTATCTTTGCATTTTATTACTTATGAAAGTCGTAGGATTCTCCTTTATTAGAAACGCTGTAAAATTTGACTACCCTATTGTTGAGTCAATTACTTCTATATTGCCTATTTGTGATGAATTTATTATTGCTTTAGGGAATTCAGATGACAATACTGAAGATTTAATCAAATCAATTGACTCCAACAAAATAAAAATAATCCATACAACTTGGGATGACAGCTTGCGTAAAGGAGGACAGGTATTAGCCGTTGAAACGAATAAAGCTTTCAATCAAATAAAAGATGCTGATTGGGCATTTTATATTCAAGGAGATGAAGTAATTCATGAGAAATACTTACCTATAATCAAAGAATCAATGGAGAAATGGAAGGATGACCAAAAGATTGAAGGTTTACTTCTAAACTACACTCATTTTTATGGTTCTTATGACTTTGTTGGTGATTCAAGAAGATGGTACAGAAGAGAGATTAGAATAGTTAGAGCAGATAAAAACATTTCTTCATATAAAGATGCTCAAGGTTTTAGAAAAAATGAACGAAAGTTAAATGTTAAACATATTGACGCTTGGGTTTATCATTATGGTTGGGTTAAGCCTCCTTTTGAACAACAAGAAAAACAAAAATATTTCAACACTCTTTGGCACGATGAAGAATGGATGAAGAAGAATATTAAACAAACTAATCAATTTGATTATTCTACAATTGACTCTTTATCGCTTTTTGAAGGAACTCATCCAATGGTAATGCAGGAAAGAATTAACAAGCTCAATTGGAAATTTGACTTCGACCCAACAAAAAAGAATTTTGGAATGAAAACTAAAATTCTTCACTGGATTGAAAAAAGATCTGGTTTGAGAATTGGAGAATATAAAAACTATAAAATAATTTAAAATATACGATTGCAAATGAAAAGACAAAACTTTTCAGTAATATGGTAAATAATTTATAATTCAGCTATAAATTAATTATTTTAAAGCATCAATCAATTCAAAATTGAGCCACATTTTCTATTCTACAATAAACTTCTTTGTTGCTAAGCCTTTAATGGTAAAGAGTTTTATTAAATAACTTCCTCTTGGCAAAGTACTAATGTCTATCTTTGATTCATAATTATTTACAACCATTTCTTTTATCTTTACTCCCAAAATATTATATATCTCAATATGTTTTACCTTAAATTGACTTATCAGATTGAGAATATTCTTTGACGGATTAGGATAAATATTACAAGTATTCTCCAATTCTAATTCTCTTAATGAATTAATTGAATCGGAAAATTGTATCATTATTAGAGGTAAAAATTCTATAAACGTTTTTTGATACAAATCATACACCGAATCATCTGCAAATCGTATCCATTGATCATCTTTTTTAAACCAAGGACTTTCTTCTGATTTGCAACAAACTAAAGTATCTGTAATGATTGATAATGAATCATCAGGATGAAAGTAATTATATCCAACTAATATTGTATCGTAAGGCAATGGATGTACAAAACTTCTAAAAACTCTTTCTAAACAAGTATCAAATATGCTGCAAGTATGATTAAATTGAATTGCAAAACCACTTTCTGGAGTACCAATGTCTACTGCCAGATAAAAATCTTTTATTGATATTGCAGTATCAAAATAATATTTTTTTAACTGATAATCATCATAAGGGACATTAGGATTTGTAGATCCGTTATAAAATGTACCTTTAGTTAAAGTATTAAAAGAAGTATCTAATAAACGGAAAAAACATTTACCTTGATTTGGAATACCTAAACTTCCTATTAGATGAGTTGCAATACCACAAATTAACATTGTAGAATCTAAATGATATGGTTGAGCAACACCTTTGACACCATATGTATTTGATGAAATAACACCACCTGAAGGACATATAATATTGTGATTATGGCACCAATATTCTCTTGCCTGATAATATGTAAATCCACTACCAAACCTTTGTGTATTTGAATCTAACACCATAGGGCAACCATTTAACTGCGGAGGAGAAAAGACTATTATTGTATCAAATGGAGGATAATGCTGGGCATTAATGCTTACTGAAGTAATCAATAATATTAATAATAATATTCTTTTCATAACTCAATATTTTAATTTCCATTAATTTGCGGCAAATATAATAATAAATATTAAATAATATAACTAAAAAATAGTAAAAATTATTTTTGTTTTTAAGCATGGTTCCATAAACTAAGAGATACTTTGTGGATTTAGATAAAACTAATTATCTTTGCAGACTAAAATATAAGAAATAAAGTACAGAAAATATATGGAGAATTTTATTAAGGAATTAGAATGGAGAGGCATGATACATAATGTAATGCCAGGAACTGAAGAATTACTAATGAAAGAAATGACAACTGCCTATGTTGGTATTGATCCAACTGCTGACTCTTTACATATTGGTCATTTGGTTGGAGTTATGATGCTAACACATTTGCAAAAATGTGGACATCGTCCATTGGTTGTTTTGGGAGGAGCAACAGGAATGATTGGAGACCCTTCTTTCAAAAGCGAAGAAAGAAAATTATTGACAATAGAGCAAATAGAATACAATAAGTCTTGTATTGAAAAGCAGCTAGCTAAATTTATGGATTTTAAGTCCAATGCTCCAAACAAGGCCGAAGTATTGAACAATTATGAATGGACAAAAGACTGGACTTTCCTTAATTTTATACGTGATATTGGTAAGCATATTACAGTTAATTATATGATGGCAAAGGATAGCGTTAAAAAAAGATTAGAAACAGGCATTTCCTTCACTGAGTTTTCATATCAACTTCTACAAGGATATGATTTCAAATATCTTTATGAAAACTACAATTGCCGTTTGCAAATGGGAGGTTCCGATCAATGGGGAAATATAACCACTGGAACAGAATTAATACGCAGAATGCTCCAAGGTGAAGCCTATGCCCTAACCTGTCCTTTAATTACAAAGGCTGATGGAGGAAAATTTGGCAAAACAGAAAAAGGAAACATTTGGCTTGATGCTGAAAAGACCTCTCCTTATGCTTTCTATCAGTTCTGGTTAAATACTTCTGATGAAGATGCAAAGAAATTCATTAAAATATTTACACTTTTCTCAAAAGAAGAAGTGGAAAGTATGATTTCTTCTCACGAAAAAGAGCCTCATTTAAGAGAATTACAAAAGACTCTTGCAAAAGATATGACCATAAGAGTTCATGGAGAAAAAGAATTTAATTCTGCAATTGAAGCCTCTGAAATACTTTTTGGGAAAGGAACCACTGAAACGTTAAAGAATTTAGATGAGAAAACATTATTATCAGTATTTGACGGAGTACCAATTTTCGAAATGGATAGAAATTCATTAAATGAAGGAATCAATATTATTGACTTGATTGCAGAAAAAACAAGTGTTTTGGCTTCAAAATCCGAAGCAAGAAGATCTTTAAAAGAAAATGCCATTTCATTAAACAAGACTAAAGTTACTGAAGATTATATCTGTACCAATTCAGATTTACTAAACAACAAATATATATTAATTCAAAAAGGCAAAAAGAATTACTATTTAATAATTATAAAATAGTCCTTTTGTTGATTTGACATCTTCTAAATAAGAGAACCTATTTTTAATAATTTAGGTTTTAAACTTTACTACGCAAAAATTAATCGGACTTAAATAAAAAAACACGGGATCTTTTTGAAAAAAGTCGGCGTTTAAAAAGAAAAAGTCGGTGATTAATTTTAAAGGAACAAGGATTATTCTCTCATTGTAAAGAAATCTGCTAACAAATAATTAAAACTTAAAAGGAAAAGGGCATAAAAAAAGCAGTCTCAGGAATTCTTGGGACTGCTATTTTTGTTTAAAACCAGATTAATCTGGAGTTAATTACTTAGCTGGAGTTTCTGCTGGAGTTTCAGTTGGAGTTTCAACAACAACTTCTTCTTGTACAGGAGTTTCAACTGCAGTTTCAGTTGCAGTTTCAGTTTTTCCACCACATGCAGCAAAAATGCTAGCAACAGCTAATAAAAACAATGCTTTTTTCATTTTGATCGTGTTTTAATTAATTTGACAATTTATTTGTTTTAACGTCTGCAAAAATACAAATAATTTTGATATGAGGATAAAAAATATCTTTTTTTTTATTTTTATTCTTTATTTTTATCAATTTCTTCTCTTTTTTCCTTGAAGGTCAAATCCTCTGGAAAGTAATACAGGGCTGAATCTAATACATGCAAGACCTCCTCTTTTTTATTGAGTTTTATTTTTGCATTAATTAAATCCAAATAAGCATTTCTGTTTAATTTATACCTCGAAATATAATTTGTAAGGATTATATCAGTAATATCATATCTATTTTCATTTGTAAATTTCCTCACTAAAACCTTAACAGGATCATAGCAAAGAGGTTTCATTCTCATACATTCTCTTGCCCAATATTCTGCACTATCCTGCATACCTAATTTAAAATAATAATTAGACAATCTATATTCTCTTAAAGCTAAATAAGGGTTTGATTTATCATTAATAATCACATTAATTGCTTCCCTCCATTTGTTTTCAGCATCAAATCTCATTCCTTTAGTCAAAGCAATAGGGTTAGCATTTTCATCAATGGTAGGTAAAGGAGGAAAGATTTTATTCCACTGTTCAGCTGTATATTTAATTCTCTTACTACCATTTGTCTGCAATATCTTTGCCTTTTGAAGAATTGAAGACACATAGTGCATGGTTTCAATTGTAGTAATTCCTATTGTAAGAAAAGCTATTATATAAAAAACATTTTTCTTTGTATTAGCAGGATTAGCTTCTTTTTTTGTTTTGATAAAAGAAACGAGAATTAAAGCCATTCCTAAAGCAAGGTAAAGTTGGCAATCTGCCCTTTCCAAAGGGAAATTAAACATTGCATCATTCATATAAGTAACAACACATAATAATCCTACAAAAGAAATAAAACGAGTTGTTTTACTAATATTGGTTTTCCATTGAGTTTTAATGAAAAGGAAAAATGCTGATGCAAAAAATAACAAGTATATAATTAAGCCAAATATTCCTAGCTCCGACCACATTTCCAAGAAATCATTATGAGCATGGTCACTAACAATAAAATTAAATTTTTGAGGAGCCTCAACCTTCATTATTGCTAATTTATGGTTTCCTACTCCATAGCCTTTTATAGGATTATCTTTTATAATTGAGATTGTATTTTTCCAAATTTTTAATCTTCCCTTGCTATTTCCTTCTTCAATTGACTTAAATCTATTTGAAACAGAATACGAATCTTCAGTTAATTCATATTTTTGAGCGATATTGCTACTAATACAATAACGATTAAAATTATATTTCAAAAATCTATCTCCTCCAACAAAACCTAAGAGTGCAGATGAAATAATAATTAAAGATAAGAATATTATTTTTTTAGATTTCTTCAGCTTTAAGGCAATAAATAATGCAAATGCGAACAACAAGGTTAATTGCATAATTAAACCTAAGAAACTTGTCCTTGCACTAAGTATTACAAGACAAAAAGTCAAACTAAAAATTAGAAATAATGAGAACCATTTTGTCCAATTCTTTTTAAAGACAAAAGCATAATAAAGGAAAGGAAGTTTAAATAATATTGCTGCTGCAAAAATATTTTTGTTTCCATAAAAACCATTTAAATATAAATTATTTCTTGGATTCACATGAGCTCCAACAACGTAATATGCAATAATACACCAAAGCACATTAATAACACTTATTATTATTGTAATATTAACAATGTTAATGAATAAAGAAGGTTTCTTATTTAAGAATATGCTAAAGTAAATAAAAAGCAAATAAATAATTAGCCACCTATTCAAAGTAACAATACTTTCAGCAATATTCATCGATTGAAAGAAAGAAACAAGCATTGCAAGTACCAGCAATAGCCATGAATAACTTATCTTGTTTTTAAAAATTGATTGAGGGATTGAATTTTCTTTTTTTTGGATGTAAAACAAAAGGAATATTATCGAGAAAACATTAAGCAAAGAAAAAACATAATGTTTCATTGTAGTTGAATCTAATACCCAAAGTGGAGGGAATATTTGAATTAAAAGGTATATAGCTATCAAAATACTCCCAACTAAATATATATTTTTAGGTCTTTTTAATCTAACTTTTTTATCTACTTGTTCAACTTCCATACAATAATTTATTTTATGCAAAAGTACATAAATATGAAATAGAAAATCTTATTATTTGGCATTTTCTTTGAATTTATGGTTCAAAACTTTCAGATTTTTTTCTTTGTTTAGAAAAAAAATGTACCTTTGTATGTTAAATAAGAAAATAAATTGTAAAACAAATAAATATTAAAAGATGAAAAAAACAATCCTATCTTTCTGCTTAGTGTTAACAATAGGCTTATTTGCCTCACAAGTTTTTGCACAACAAGGTAAATTCAAAGGCATTATAAAATACACTTTAAAATGGGATGGAGAAGTTCCTCAAGGAGCTCCAACTACTTTAGATTTAAAGGTATATGATCAAAAGACAACATTTTTTGATATATTTTCTCAAATACCAATTATTATTAATTCTGAAGCAAAAATAGTATATTCATTGTTTGATTTTTCAATGATCCCTCTTGAAGGTGTTACAGGGAAATGGTATGTTAGATCAAAGGTTGACGACGAAGATATAGCAAAGAATAATTATGAATATACTTCTGAAACCAAAGTCATTGCAGGAAAGAATGCTAAAAAAGTAAATGTAACTTTCAAATCTGAAGACGGAACAGAAAAGAAAGAATCTATTTGGGTTTGTGATGAAATAGGACCAAATATGGATATATACTATTATCCAGGATTAAAAGGAGTTCCATTTGAATTCACATATGAATTTTTTAAGTATAAAATCACTTTAACTGCAACCGAAATTATTGAAGGAAAAGTTAAGGAAGCAGATATGATACTTCCAACTGGATTTGAAGAAGTGACAGAAGAGGAATTTAAAGAAATAATAAAGATTCTCAATGAAGCTAGTGGTGGTGGACAAAGTGAAGATGATATATAATTCTATTAGTAAAAGTATATTATAAGTGAAACAAGAGAAAAAGAAAAAGACTACAACTGACGATTTCAAAAAAGACATAAAGAAAAAACCAACAGAAAAAGAAAAGCCAATCCAAATGGCTTCTTCTGTGATTCATAGCGAAGTATTCGCAAGAGTATTAGGTACTTTCTTTGTGCTTTTATCTGTTTTTTTAGTCTTTTCCTTTATCTCTTTTTTTATTTCATGGACAATTGATTATAACATTGTCAAATCATACTCTCCTCTCGATATTTTAATCGGGAATAAAGATATCAAAAATTGGGGTGGAGCAATTGGTGCTTTTCTATCCCATATAATGATAGTTGCGACTTTTGGAATTGCAGCTTTTGGATATGTACTTATATTTTCTTTAATAGGATTAAGACTATTTGGAATAAACATTCGCCAATTTTGGAGAATAATTATTTATACTCTTATAATTATGGTTTGGCTTTCTGCCATGATTGGGTATGTTATTTACTTCTTTAACTTTGATAATTATTTTGAATTAGCTGGAGTCGTTGGTATTTCGATAAATTCTTGGTTTCATGCTTTTGCAGGTAAAATAGGAGCAGTAATTATACTTATTTTCTTCTCTATTATCCTTCCAATGCTTATGTTTGGAGTAAAATATTCTTTTGTGGGTAAACTTTTTGAAAGAAAACCAAAAGAAAAAATTGAAACTATTGAAGCCCAATCAACAAAAGAGGAAATAATAATTGAAAAAGAAAGTATTGAAAAGGAAGAAAAGAATATAGAAATTAAAGAAAAAGAAATTGAATCTAATGGTTTAGAGTTTGAAGTTAAGTCCTCCAAAATTGAAAGACAAGAAATAAACAATATAGATGGATTAACCGATAAAGAAAAAGAAGAACTTCTTCAATTTGAAGTAAAAGCAAACACCAATAAATCAAATTCTCCTACTTCAAATCCAATTCAAATTCAAACTCAATCTAATATACAACCTAACAATACTCCTTTTAGAGAAAAGGAAATTGAAATTAGCAATAAGAACATACCTAACAATTATTCTTCAACTAATGATAATGTTGACTTTGAAATAGGTACTTCTAATAATAATTTTAAGAAAGAAGAATTAGAAGCATTAGAAGATGATTTTGTTTTAGAACAAAATATTAAAAGAAACGATATAAACACTACTTATGACCCTAAAGAAGACTTATCTTCTTTCATACTACCTTCAACAGAATTCTTAATCAATTATGAAGAAAAGAACATAGAAGTAAAACAGGAAGAACTTGTTGCCAACAAAGATAGGATTGTCAATACCTTAAAAAATTACAGTATTGATATTTCAAAGATTGTTGCAACACCAGGACCAACAGTTACTCTATATGAAATTGTTCCTGCTCCAGGAATTAGAATTTCAAAGATTAAAAATCTTGAAGATGATATTGCTCTTAGTCTTTCTGCACTTGGGATACGTATAATTGCACCTATTCCAGGAAGAGGAACAATTGGTATTGAAGTTCCAAATCAGCATCCTCAAGTTGTTTCAATGAAAACAATGCTTGAATCTCCTGAGTTTGTTAATTGTAAATATGAACTCCCAATTGCTATTGGTAAAACAATTTCAAATCTTCCTTATGTTGCTGACCTAACTAAAATGCCTCACCTTTTAATGGCTGGAGCAACTGGACAAGGAAAATCTGTAGGATTAAATGCAATTATAACTTCTTTACTATACAAGAAACACCCTGCAGAATTAAAATTTGTAATGGTTGACCCTAAAAAGGTTGAACTATCACTTTATACTAAAATAGAAAGACATTATTTAGCCAAACTTCCCGATTCAGATGAAGCCATAATTACAGATACAAGAAAAGTTGTAAGAACGTTAAACTCTCTTTGCATTGAAATGGATCAAAGATATGATTTATTGAAGAATGCACAAGTAAAGAACATTAAGGAATATAATCCTAAATTTTGTTCAAAAAGACTTAATCCTGAAGAAGGACATCGCTATTTGCCATATATTGTTTTGGTTATTGATGAGTTTGCAGATTTGATAATGACTGCAGGAAAAGAAATTGAAATGCCAATAGCTCGTTTAGCTCAATTAGCTCGTGCAGTTGGAATTCATCTTATTATTGCAACTCAACGTCCATCTGTTAATATTATTACTGGTATAATAAAAGCAAACTTCCCTGCAAGAGTAGCATTTAGAGTAACTTCTAAAATAGATTCAAGGACTATTCTTGATGCCTCTGGAGCCGACCAATTGATAGGTCGTGGAGATTTATTACTTTCTGTAAACAATGATATGATAAGAATTCAATGCGCTTTGATAGACACTCAAGAAATTGAACAAATGGCAGAGTTTGTTGGAAATCAAAGAGGATATCCAGAAACCTTCCTTTTACCAGAATACATTGATGAAAACGCTGAACCGAACAAAGAGTTTGACCCAAGACAAATAGACGATAAATTTGAAGAAGCAGCAAGAATTATTGTTGCACTTCAGCATGGCTCCACTTCAATCATTCAGCGTAAACTATCTCTTGGATATAATAGAGCTGGAAGAATAATTGACCAATTGGAAGCTGCAGGAATTGTTGGACCATTTGAAGGCTCTAAAGCAAGAGAAGTTAAAATTAAAACAGAGGTTGAACTTGACCAACTTTTACGAGAATATTTAGGAAAATAAGATTATGAAAAGATTTGTTTTATTGTTATTCATATTAATTAATAGCATTGCTTTTTCTCAAACATCCATAAAAAATGGAGTTGTAATTGACTCAAAGGCTGAAAAGATTATTAATTCTGTTGCTCAAAAACTAAAATCAGAATCCCCTATTAGTATTTCATTCTCTTTTACAGAAAAAGGAGTAAAAACAAGTGGTCAAAAAGGAGAATTTTCTTTTAAAGGAAACAAGTATTTTGGAAATTTCTCAGGAAATAAGATTTTCTGTGATGGAACATCTATTTGGATTTATCAGCAAGAAACAAATGAAGTAACTATAAATAGTGTTGAAGATTCACAAAACGAAATTCTTAATATCTCAAAGTTCATTTCTGAGGCAAATTCTAAATTTCGTCCCAAACTAATTAGAGAAGAAAAAGGAAATTACATTATTGACCTTATACCAAAAACTAAATCGGAGTTTTCAAAAGTAAGGCTTAAAACAAATGTTAAAACTAATAGAATCTCTTCAATTGAAGTAAACTATCGCTCTTCAAAATCCTATACTTATAGTATAACAAATTACAAAACAAAAGTTCCTTTGAAAGATAGCAATTTTGTATTCAATAAAAAGAACTATCCAAATGCAAATGTTGTTGATTTAAGATAAAGGAAAGAAACACTTTTACCTTTTAGTTTTTACCTTTTAACTTCTTTAATTTAGGGTGTCTTCCTCCCCTATAGTAATATTTTACCCAATACTTATCGTTTAAACTTGAGATAACAACACCTTGAGAAGTTGAGGTATGCACAAAAGTATTGTCTTTTAAATAGATTCCAACATGACTTACTTTCTTGCTCTTATTTTTAAAGAAAACCAAATCGCCTTCCTTAAGAGAAGATTTCGATTCTATTGGTTCCAGAGCTTTCTCCATTTCAGCAGCAGTTCTAGGAAGCATTATCCCATAAACATCCTTATATACATTCTGCACAAAACCGCTACAATCAACACCTTTCTTTGTTGTCCCTCCCATTACATGAGGAGTTCCTAACCAACTTTCATAATAATTAGCCAATGTTTTATTTTCTATCTTAACCTCTTCCTTCTTTATTGGCTTTGAAGTATCTCTTTCGTTGTCAAATTCAATTTCCCAAGCTGTTTCTTCATTAGAAGGTTTCTTTAATAAAGAGCAACTTGAAATTGAAAGAGTAGAAATTAGTAATATTATATATAAGTATTGTTTCTTCATTTTTTAAAGCTATCTAATGTGAATTAAAAGTATCTTGATTATTTACCTGTTTTAAAGTCTAAGTAGAATGTTTTATTTCTATCTCCTTGTTTCCCTTTTGAATCATAAAAGAATCTATATGGAAATGAAAGAGAGTATTCTTTATTTGGCTCTAACTCAACATCCAGTACCCATTCTTTCTTTGTCTCATTATTCCAATTTGCAGTAATAACTTTTGGTAAATATGATGCATGGGATTTTCTTCCCCAACTAATTCCATTACATCCAGTATTCATTTCTCTATTAAACTTTATAACAATTTTTTTTGTTTGAGGAGAAACATTCTCTTGTCCATCTTTTATCGATATTTTTATAGTAAAATCTGAATAATAATTCTTTATAGCCTTTTTTAACTTCCTTGCATTGATTTTGTTGAATTGATTTGCAAATTCAGGCATGAAAGAGTCAAAATTTGGATATTTAGAACGTTCTTTTGAATAATTATCAAAAGCCTGATAAACATCTCTAATGCAGAAAAAACTTCTACCTTCTTCTTCTTTAAAAAGACTTTCCAGATCTATCTTTGTATTATCAGCAAGATATTTTATTGCCGCTGCTCTTACAAATGTTTCATTCATCATATAAACAGGACTAGGATAAGCTTGATTGCTCATATCCACATCAACTAATTTATAAATTTTCTCTGAATTCTTTTCTATTAAATCCCAATGTTTCTCAACTATAGGATTACAATAGCTATGATTAAATTCATGAATTAAGGTTTGAATAATATAAATTGATGTTTTCTTATTAATAGTCATAGTACTGTCATATATCCAAGAACCCATAATAGAATAAACATCTTCATCTGAGTTTTTATATGTCAATTTAGGACCATAATTATTAGGACCACTTATTGGAGAAATAATGACTGAGAAATTATTATTACTTTTTTGAGAATAGAAACTATCGAACCAAGATAAATTAACTTCATTAATTAATGGTTTAAATCCTTCTTCCAATTTGGAGTAGAAATCAAAATTCTTATTATAGAACTCTTTAAAATTAGTCTTGAAATAGAAATCATTTAATAGTAAAAGAAAATGTTCTGCAATCTCTTTTGTCCATCTATTATCATGCTCCCAAATATTATATTGAATATTTGTATTGAATCTTAAGCTATCCTTAATAGTTAAATTTATTGCATAAGACATTGGAGCATCATATCCTATCCCTCTTTCTTGTTTTAAATATTTTGCATAAGAAAATACACTATCTTTTAAATAAGGTCTAAAGTATTCTTCAATATTATTAGTGAACTCTTTAAATAAAATTGAACGCTTATACTCATCATAATCTGCTAAATAACAAACCACACCAAGAAGTTCAGTTCTTTCATCAACCTTAACGTCTAATGTTTTGTTTTGAGAAAACAATGATGGCAATAAGAGTAAAGTGAATACGAATAAGGAAATTAATTTTTTCATCATAGTATATTTTAAAGACATACAATAAGTACATTCATTTTTTATTTTGCAAACTTACAATTAAAATTATAAATTAAATAGCTTATTTGAAATTATTTCAAATCCAATCTTTACTAATAAGAATAATTATATATTCTACAATTAGTTGGAAATAATAACATGAGCATAATAAAATAAAAGTTATTATTTAGTCTTTATAAATTCTATTTTTCCGTAGAATATATTGATAGAAAATAAAACCTTATTTCAGCAAAATAAAACGAAGAAAGAATTTACTAAAGTAAAGAAAGAAAAAATTAAAGTAAGGAGTTAGTAAAATAAAATAACGAGTTATAAAAGCTCAATCAAAATCGAAATTATATCAATCAAAAATAAAAATATAACTGATATATTTTTCATTATGATTGACTTTTTTTCAATAAAGTCAATGGAATCTCATAAATAACAAAAGGATATAAAGTTTGCACTTTATATCCTTTTGTTTATTATAAATTACTTACTATTAATTTGCTTGAATTTCTTTGAAACCCTTACCTAAAATTTCACTGCTATCAACAACATTAATAAAAGCATTAGGATCAATACCTTTTATTCCTTCTTTAAGTTTGACAAATTCAGTTCTTGAAACAGTAGTATAGATTATTTTTCTTTCTGTTCCTTGATACATTCCCATACAATTAATGCAAGTTCCACCACGATTCAAATCATTAAGAATTGCATTTCTAACATCATCATATTTATCACTGACAATAAAAACTGTCTTATAAGTCTTAAGTCCATCTATCACCATATCAATTATCTTACTTTCAATAACAATCAACAGTATTGAGTAAATAGGTAATCGGAATTGACCAAAAGCGAATAAGGTTGTTAGAGTAATTGTTGAGTCAACAATTAAAACAAGTGTTCCAAGAGATATTTTAGTATATTTATTTAATATCATTGCTATAATATCGCTTCCTCCAGAAGTAGCTCCTGATTTAAAAATCATACCAATGGCTAATCCATAAATAAGCCCAGCAACTAATGTATTTAAGAAATAGTCAGGAACGAAATTCAATTGACCAGGTAGAGCATCTGCAATAAATCCATCATGAATTACTGGATTATATCCCCAAGTTGATTCTAATAACCACACAAAACCTAAAATCAAAAAAGTTGAAACAACTGTTTTAATTCCAAATTTTGGGCCTAAAATCCAAGTTCCAATTAATAGAAGAGGAATATCCATACAAAAAGCATAGTAGCTAATTTTCCAAGGCCAAAGTGTGTTGAACACATTGGCAAGACCATAAGTTCCGCCAGGAGCCAAGCGATATGGGTTAACAAACATTACATCTCCGGCAGCAAATAAGAAGCTACCAACCAGAATAAGAGCATATGCCTTAATCCATTGTTTTGAAAACAATTTTTCATTCTTTTGTGTCGTCATATTTCTTTAATCGTATTTATTGATTTAAAAGTTTGCAAAGATAGTAAAAAAACCAGAGAGCCAAATTCTAAGGCATTATTGAGCGAAAATTACTCCGGTTAATTTTCATTAAACAACAATCAGTCTTATTTAATATAGAATAAGCTTTTAACCTATATTGCTACTATGAAAGGAGATTAATTCAAAATATGTTTTTAATTTAAAGATAAGTATTATCTTTGCACCGTTTTTTAAGCAAGAAAAATTAATTAGACGTGAGAAAGATTTGCACCTTATTATTATTAATCAATTTATTACCTTTATTTTCATTTTCCCAAGATATAAACCCAAAAGTTAGATTAAAATTCGATGCACGATGTGATTTTGAAACTTGGGTTCCAACAAACAAAGACTCCAACACCGTTTCAAGTATTAATGGGAAGTATTTTAACATTATTGTTGATGGAGAAATTAACGAAAAATTTTCATACAACTATCGTCAGCGTTTTTCAATAAATGCAGTTGATAATTTTCAATTGGCAGGTAAAGAAAACATGAGTAATTTTCATTCCATTGATTGGGCTTATTTAAATTATAAAATGAATGATGCCTTAACTCTTTCTGCAGGGAAGCAAGTTGTAATGATTGGAGGATGGGAATATGATTATGCTCCAATTGATCAATATTTTTGGTCAAATTTCTGGAATAATGTTTATTGTTATGAACTTGGAGCTATGATTAACTATACAAGTCCAAACAAAAATCATAATATTGGATTCCAAATATCCAACTCTCCTTTCTCAACCAAAAACTTTTCAAGTCTATATTCATATAATTTGATTTGGTATGGCAATATGGACTGGTTTAAAACCATCTATTCAACAAATATGGTTGAATATGAAAAAGGACATTTCATTAACTATATAGTTTTGGGGAACAAGTTCAACATTGGCAACTTTTCTTTGGAACTTGATTTAATGAATAGAGCTTCATCTGAGCAAAGCAATTTCTTTTCCGACTATTCCATTATTGGAAATGGAATTTATAATATAAATAAGAAGTTAAGAGTATTTGCTAAAGCTGGGTACGACCAAAACAAAGCACAAAATCCTCATGAATTATTTGTTTATGATAGATATGTTTTCCCTGGAACAGAATATTTATTTTATGGAATTGGATTGGAATATTTCCCTATAAAAGACAAAAAAGATGTTCGTATTCATGCCTATTGGGCAAGTAATAATGCTGATGTACAATACAACACATTTAATATTGGTCTTCGTTGGCAAATGAAAGTATTAGAAAGATAATAATTGAATAAAATATAAATTATGAATTTTAAATCATTAAAATTTCTTACAAAAAGAAGAATAGAAGCAGGTATTTTTCTTATAATCTTCTTTGGTGTATTTAGTTATATTGGCAATATAATGGGATTGCCAAATATGCTTAATACAATCATGCAAACATCTTATCATCTTTTGCTTGAAACAGTACTATATATTATGGGTATCACTGTTCTTTCAGGTGCGTTAGGTAAATTATTAACTGAGTTTGGAGTGGTTCGTTTGATTGAAGTTATGCTAAAACCCCTTATGAAACCATTGTATAATTTGCCAGGAGTGGCAGCATTAGGAGCTGTTCTTACTTTCCTTTCAGATAATCCTGCAATTATATCTCTTGCAAAAGACAAGAATTTCAGTCAATATTTTAAGAAATATCAATTAATATCTCTTACAAATTTTGGAACAGCTTTTGGAATGGGATTAGTTGTTATTATTTTTATGGCAGGCAGAGGACATCTTTCAGCTGCTTTGATTGGATTGGTTGGAGCTGTTGTTGGAAGTATTGTTTCAACAAGAATAATGCAAAAAATGACAATTAAGAAATATCCTGAATTAAAAACTGAAAATGTTGTTGGAGGAGATGAACAACAAATCTCCTTTAAATCAGAAGGTAGTATATTCTTAAGAACTCTAAACGCAATTCTTGATGGAGGGAAAACAGGAGTGGACTTAGGACTTGCAATTATTCCTGGTGTATTAATCATATCAACTTTTGTTATGATGCTTACTTTTGGACCTTCAGCAACTGGATACACTGGTCAAGCTTATGAAGGAATTGCAATATTACCTTATCTTGCAGGAAAGATAGGATTTGTATTTGAATGGCTATTTGGTTTTACAAATCCTGAATTAGTTGCATTCCCTATAACATCTCTTGGAGCTGTAGGAGCTGCACTTGGTTTGGTACCAAAATTTCAAACTGCAGGATTAATTGATGCTAATGCTATTGCCGTATTTACAGCAATGGGAATGTGTTGGAGTGGATATTTAAGTACTCACACTGCAATGTTGGATTCTCTTGGTTATAGAAAATTAACTGGAACTGCAATAATATCACATACAATTGGAGGACTTTGTGCAGGTATAGCAGCACACTGGCTTTTTGTACTAATAAGCTTATTCTAATTGAATAAGCTTATTAATTGTTTAAAGCAATAAGGCATTCCTTTAAACTATCTTCCCAATGTGGAATAGATATATTCAAGTATTTTTTTGTTGAATCTTTATCTAAAACACTATAAACAGGTCTTTCTGCTGGAGCAGGATAATCCTTTGAAAGAATTGGATTAACCTTACAAATAAGTCCGTTAAGCTCCATTATCTTTTTTGCAAAATCATACCAACTACATACTCCTTCATTACTATAATGAAGGATTTCTTTTGTTGAAGAATTTGATTGAATAAGAGCCTGCATTATCGCCTTTGCCAAATCTTTTGCATAAGTTGGAGAACCTATTTGGTCGTAAACAACATTTAGGTTTTCTTTCTCTTTACCCAAACGTATCATTGTTTTAACAAAGTTATTTCCATATTCAGAATATAGCCATGCTGTTCTGATTATGGTGTAGGAATTGGCAAATTCTTGAATAAACTTCTCCCCTTCCAACTTAGTTTTCCCATAAACTGATTTTGGGAAAGTTGCTTTATTTATGGGAGAAATAGGAGTATTATTTGTATTGTCAAAAACATAATCAGTTGATATATGAATTAGATGTATATTTCTTTTTGAAGCTTCAATTGAAAGAAGTTTTGGAGCATTTGCATTTAAGTTAAACGCTTTTTCTTCTTCTGTTTCAGCTTTATCTACTGCTGTATAAGCTGCACAATTTATTATTGCAAATATTTTATGTGAATTTAAAAACCTAACAATACTTTCTTCTGAGCAAATATCCAATTCTTTATAATCAGTAAAATGGAACTTATATTCTGGATAGTTTGAATGAATTTCCTTTAAGCAAGAGCCAAGTTGTCCATCTGCTCCTGTAACTAATATTTCTTTCATATTCTTTTTATTTTATCCCAATCCCTTCGTAATAGAAACCTAACTCTCTCATTTCTTTTGCATCATAAATATTTCTTCCATCCAAAAGAACCAGTTCTTTCATTAAGTCTTTTACTCTTTCCCATGAAGGCAAACGAAATTCTTTCCATTCTGTCAATAGCAAAAGAGCATTAGCATTTTCCAATGCTTCATAAGGGTCATTGCAATATTCTATTTTAATATTTGGTAAACGTCTTTGAGTTTCTTCCATTGCAATTGGGTCATAGGCTCTAATTGTGCAACCTGCTTTTGAAAGTGCTTCAAGAATATATAATGAAGGTGCTTCTCTCATATCATCTGTTTCTGGCTTGAATGATAAACCCCAAATTGCTATAGTTTTCCCTTTCAAATCAGGATAAAAGTTTTTTAGTTTATGGAAAAGGACAAGCTTTTGTTCATCATTTCTTTCTTCTGCTGCTCTAATAACTTTCAATTCAATATCATTTTCTAATCCAGTTTTATATAGAGCTTTAACATCCTTAGGAAAACAAGAACCTCCATAACCAATTCCTGAATAAAGAAACTTACTTCCAATTCTTGGATCGCTACCAATACCTTTTCTAACCATTGATACATCTGCCCCTACCTTTTCGCAAAGATTTGCAATTTCATTCATAAAGCTAATCCTAACAGCAAGCATTGCATTGGCTGCATATTTTGTCATTTCAGCAGATGGGACATCCATATAAATAATATTATGTCCGTTAAGAGTGAAAGGCTTGTATAGTTTATCCATCAAATCTCTTGCTCTTTCAGACTCAACTCCAACCACTATTCTATCTGGGAACATAAAATCCTTAATTGCATTTCCTTCTTTCAAAAACTCAGGATTTGAAGCTATATCAAAATCTATTTTCTTTCCTCTTTTATCCAATGCGTCTTGAATTGCTTTCTTAACTTTTTGAGCTGTTCCAACAGGAACAGTACTCTTGGTAACAACCAAACAATAATTATTCATGTTCTCTCCAACCTCTTTAGCAACATTCAAAACATATTTCAAATCCGCACTACCATCTTCATCAGAAGGTGTTCCAACAGCACTAAAAACAACATCAACTCCTTCCAAAGAATCTTTTAAAGAGGTTGAGAAACTAAGCCTTTTCTTAGCAACATTTCTTTCAATCATTTCATCCAATCCAGGCTCATATATTGGGGAAATACCTTTTTTCAAGTTATCTATTTTTGTTTTATCGATATCAACACAAGTTACATCAATGCCCATCTCTGCAAAACAAGTTCCAGTAACTAAACCTACATATCCAGTTCCTACAATTACTGTTTTCATATATCAATTATATTTATTTATTATTAATTCTGAATTGCAAATATCTGAAATTTATAAAAGAAATACAAGAAAAATTTTAGAAAAGAATAATATAAAACATAAGACTAATATTTTTATAAGAGATAACTATCTCTATCTCCCACAATAACTATCCTAACTTCCAAAGATAACTATCTAAACCTCCCGAGATAACTATATAAGAGACAGGAAAACGCCTATTTTGGATGAGAAAACGCCTATTTTCAATTGAAAAACGACGTTTTCTGATAAAAAAACGTCGTTTTTTGACCCTATGATAACTATCGTGGAGAAACAAGATAGTTATCTTGAGGCTGTGAAATCTTTTAATAATTCTAAACTATGGCTAAAACTTACCGCTCAACCATCTTACCAAATCATTACCATTTGCATAAATCAAAAGGGCAAAAAGCAACACCATTCCAACAATTTGAGCTCTCTCCAAGAATTTATCTCCTGGCTTTTTACCTGTAATAATTTCCCAAAGTGTAAACATAACATGTCCTCCATCCAAAGCAGGAATTGGTAGAATATTCATAAAAGCTAAAATGATTGAAAGAAATGCAGTCATATTCCAGAAAAGTTGCCAATTCCAAGTTTCAGGGAATAAATTACCAATTGTTCCAAAACCTCCAAGAGATGAAGCACCTTCTTTTGAGAATACAAACTTGAATTGCTTAACGTAATTTACCAAACTTTCAACTCCTTGAGAAATTCCAGCAGGAATTGATTCAAAAAATCCATATTCAACCTTTTTGGTTTTGAACATTAAATAAGGATTCTTTGCCACTGCTCCAATCTTACCATTTTCATCAAGAGTAAAATTAGAAGTCATTTCTTTACCATTACGATAATAACCTAATGTAATAGGTTTTGATTTATGTTTTGCAATTTCAACAACAAAATCGGTAAAAGCAGGAGTTATAACTCCATTTATTGAAACAATACTGTCTCCTTCCTTCATTCCATTCTTCTGAGCAATTGAGCCTAAGGCAAAATTATCAATTACAAATGGGAAACGAGGAACTGCAAATTGTTTTGCTTCTGCAGCGATGATTTGTTTAGAAAAGTCATTTGGTAAATTAATTTTTACTATTTCATCACCTCTTTTAATTGTACAACTATTATGTTCATCTAAAAGCAATTTTTCAACTGCTTCCGACATTTCACTTACTGGTTTTGCATTAACAGCAAGTATTATATCTCCATTTTGGAATCCATTCTTCAAAGCCACTTCTGTATAGTCGTAACCCATAGTAGCATTTTGCAATGGAAGAGTTTCTTCTCCCCAAATGAAAAGAATCATTGAGAAAATAATCAATGCTCCAATGAAATTCATTATAACACCACCCAAAACAATAAATAATCTTTGCCAAGCAGGTTTAGAACGATATTCCCAAGGTTGAGGTTCAGAAGAAAGTTTATCTGCAGAAGTTGTGTTTTCGTCAATCATACCTGCAATTGAGCAATATCCTCCCAATGGAACCCAACCTATGCCCCATTCAGTGTTTTCTTTATTTTCTTCAAAGCTTTCAGGAGACTTTCTACTAAACCAACTTAGTTTCCATTTTCCATCAATTTTCTTAGCTCTGAGAATTGAGAAATAGGGATTAAAAAATAAATAGAATTTCTCTACTCTGGTTTTAAAAAGTCTTGCAACAAAATAGTGTCCTAATTCATGTATAAATACAAGTAGTGATAGTGATAGTAATAATGCTAAAATTTTCATTTTCTATGTTTGTAATATTATTTTATTCTTATTTTAAAAGTATTGAGCTTAATTCATCTCTAACTTCTTTATCTGTTTCAAAAAAGTCATTAACGTTAGCTTTTGCAATAAAATTGTATTTACTCATTGCATTAGCAATAATTTCTGGTATTTCTAAAAATCCCAAATCTCCTTTAAGGAAAGCCTCTACCGCAATTTCATTTGCAGCATTCATAATTGTTGGCATATTTCCTCCTTTTTCAATTGCCTGATAGGCTAAGTTAAGGCAAGGAAATGTTTCTGTATCTGGTTTTAGAAAACTTAGGTTTGGATAATTAAATATGTTGAATTTCGGAAAATCTGTTTTTAATCTTTCTGGATAAGTAAAAGCATATTGTATTGGTAAACGCATATCTGCCAAACCCATTTGTGCTTTTAAAGAGCCATCTTCAAACTCTACCATAGAATGAACAACAGATTGAGGATGAACAACAGTTTCAATCTTTTTAATATCTAAATCAAATAACCATTTGGCTTCAATTACCTCCAATCCTTTATTCATTAAGGTTGCTGAATCAATTGTAACCTTATTACCCATTACCCAATTTGGATGATTTAATGCTTCTTTTGGGGTGATATTTCTTAACTGATCTTTTGTTTTCCCTAAGAAAGGACCTCCAGAGGCAGTAAGTATAATTTTTTCAATTGGATTGTAAAACTCTCCAGCCAAACATTGAAAGATTGCTGAATGTTCTGAGTCAACAGGAATTATCGGTACTTTATTTTCAATAGAAAGCTTGGTTATCAATTCCCCTCCAACAACTAATGTTTCTTTATTGGAAAGAGCAATTGGCTTTTTTGCTTCAATTGCCTTAATGGTTGGTTTAAGCCCAGCAAATCCAACAATAGCAGTAAGAACAATATCAATTGTTTCCATTTGAACAATATCCTCCAATGCTTCTTGTCCAGCAAATACTTTAATATCGGTTGAAGAAAGAGCTTCTTTTACTTTTTGATATTGACTCTTGTCTGCAATAACAACTGCATTTGGGTCAAATTTTAGAGCTTGTTCAATTAATAAATCAGCTTGTTTGTTTGCAGTAAGTACTTCAACGCATAGCTTGTCTTTATGATGTTCTATTACTTCTAAGGCTTGTCTTCCAATTGAACCTGTTGAACCAATAATGGCTACCTTCTTTTGTGTCATAAGTTAAGTGAGTTATTGTTTTCTTTTGGTTAAGATTCTTTTTTATCCTCTTCTAATGTATGTTCCCCACATTAATTTTTTTCTGATTGCAGAAAAGAAACTTTGATTATTCATTCTAATCAATTTAAGTTTAAAATCAGCTTTCTTTATCTCCACACTAAAAGGAGATAATGCAGAAACACATTGAGAATCTACATAAAGAAGTAAATTTTCATTCGATTCCTTTACTTCCAATCTAATATTTGAACTGTCTGGAATTATTATAGGTCGAAAAGTTAAATTATGAGGACAAATTGGAGTTATTCCAATACAAGAAGATTTTGGAGATATAATTGCACCTCCTGCACTCATATTATAGGCTGTTGAACCTGTTGGAGTAGTAATTATTACCCCATCGGCAGTATAAGTTGCAAGAAACTCCTCATCAATATAAATTGAAATATCTAATAAATCTCCAGCCTTTGCAGAGCGAAGACAAATATCATTTAAAGCAAACTTGTTGTTAATATTTAATTTTAAATCATCAACATTTAATATAGAATGATTTTCAATTTCATATTTCTTAGCTTCTAATTCTTCCAAAAGAGTGGAAATCCCATCTCTACCAACAGAGGTTAGAAAGCCAAGATGTCCAATATTAATTCCAAGAATTGGTATTTGAGAATTGCCAACAATTGGCAGGGTATCAAGCAATGTTCCATCTCCCCCAAGAGAAAGAAGTATATCTACCTCCTTAACCAATTCTTCTTTACTTGTGAAAAACTTAATTGGCTTTTTGAAAACTATTTTATCAACTATTTTCTGATAAAAATCTTCATGTATAAATATATATTCATGACTTTGTTCAATGATTGAAATTAAACTTTGGACATAAATAATATCCTCTTCCTTAGGAGTTCTTCCGTATAAGGCAACTCTCATTTTAATCGAGTATTAATTTATTTTAGTGATATCAACATCCATACTTTCGCAAGGATTATTGCAAACTAAGACACAGTTTTCACAACTTGATAGTTCTCCATGCAAACGTCTTTTGATAATATCCTGCAACTTGTCTTTTAACTCTTGCAATGAAGCTTTTGAAAGCACTTCATTACAGAAAGCATACATCAATAGCATTTTTGCACTTCTTTCAGTAATTCCTCTACTTCTCATATAGAACATTGCAGACTGATCTAATTGACCAATAGTTGCTCCATGAGAACATTTAACGTCATCATTATAAATTTCCAAGAATGGTTGAGTATTTACTCTTGCTTTGTCAGTTAATAGAATATTCCTGTTATTTTGTGTAGCTTCTGTTAAATAAGCATTTTTACCCACATTAATATGTCCTTTAAATTCAGCTTCAGCTGAATCGTCAAGAATACCTTTATATAATTGAGTTGAGATACAATTAGGCTTATTATGTTTTACTGAAATTTCATTTAATACTTTTTGATCTCTATCTGCTAAGTATAATCCATAAAGTTCAGCTTTTGAATGTTCTCCTTCAAAACTAACATTTAGTTTATTTCTTATATTTCCTCCATTAATGCTTAACCAAAAAGTTGTAAGACTTGCATTAGATGCTAAAATGAAATCAGTTTCTGTAAATATTGAAGAAGAATTATTAATATTCTCCATTTTATAATATTCTAATGAAGAGTTATCTTCTAAAAATATTTGAAGACTATTTTCAGATATACTGCTTTTATTATTAACAGTATCATCACAACAAATAAGCTTTAACTTGCTGTTTTCTCCAATAATTATTATACTTTTAGAATTAATTAAGATAGAGTCTTCTGCCTTAATAATATCCAAAATTTGTAAGGGTAAATCTATTTGAGCATCCTTAGGAACATAAATAAACAAACCTTCTTCATACGAAGATAAGTCCTTAATATTTTTTTTAGCTAAGATTGAAGAGTATTTTTGCTTTGCAGTTTCCATACTGCAAACAATTGTTCCATTATTTATCTTCAAATTGCTATCTTTGTTCTCAAAGAAAAATCCATTGAATTGATTAATGCGATGAGTTATTAGTTGAGGAATATTACAACTAAACCCTGCAAAATCTTCTTCCTTTGGTCTTGTTGCTTTCTTAAAACTATTCATATTTAAGCCATTCATAACCTTTTTCTTCTAATTCAAGAGCCAATTCCTTAGGTCCAGTTTTAACAATCTTACCTTCATAAAGTACATGAACAAAATCAGGAACAATATAATCTAAAAGACGTTGATAGTGAGTTATAAGTATTGTTGAATTTTCTTTTGAACGCAATGCGTTAACACCAGCTGCAACAATTCTCAAAGCATCAATATCCAATCCTGAATCTGTTTCATCCAATATTGACAAAGTTGGATTAAGCATTGCCATTTGGAAGATTTCATTCTTTTTCTTTTCTCCTCCAGAAAATCCTTCATTAACTGAACGATTAGCCAATTTTGAATCCAATTCAACAATCTTTTTCTTTTCTTCCATTAACTTCATAAATTCAAAGGTTGGCATTGGATCCAATCCTTTATATTTTCTTTGTTCGTTAATGGCTGTTTTCATAAAGTTTGAAATACTTACTCCTGGAATTTCTACAGGATATTGAAATCCCAAGAAAATACCTTCTGCCGCTCTTTGATCTATAGAAAGATCAAAAAGATTTTTACCTTGATATATAATTTCTCCTTGAGTTACTTCAAAATTATCTTTTCCTGCAATTACAGAAGCAAGAGTACTCTTACCATTTCCATTAGGTCCCATTACAGCATGAACCTCTCCTTTATTGATTGTTAAATCAACTCCTTTCAATATTTCCTTCCCGTTTATTGAAGCGTGAAGGTTTCTTATTTCTATTAATGACATATATTTAGTTTTTCTTAATCTTGGTTATCTAATTCTTGTTTCAATTTATCTATTCTATCTCTTAAATCTGCAGCCGAATCATAATCTTCCTCTTCAACTGCTATTTCTAAGAGCTTTTCCAATTCTTTAATCTGAACTTGCTTTGAAGGTTCAATAATTATTGTAAACTCCTTAACAAGAAAGTTATCTTTTGTTTCTTCCTGTTGTAAAAAGCCAACATCTTGAAGAATTTCTTCGCTTGCAAAGATAGGTGAATTATATTTAAGAGCCATATTTATTGCGTCAGAAGTGCGAGCATCAAACACTTTTTTCTGTCCATTATTGGAACAAACAATATTTGCAAAATAAACTCCTTCAAAAAACTTAGTAATAATTACCTCATCAATTGAAATATCGTAACCAAGCAAAACATTATAAAATAAGTCGTAAGTCAGTGGTCGAGGAGGAACAATTTTATCAATAATCATTGACATTTTCTTTGCTTCAAAATCTCCAATCATAATATTTAACATCCGCTGTCCTTCTTCCTCTTGTAAAAAAACATTATATAATCCATCATTGATAGATTTTTCTATTTTAACTATTTTCACTCTTTTGTTGTCCATTGCTTAGTAGGTATAACTCATTAAAATAACGTAAAATTTGCTCGAATTAGTTTGCAATAATAATACAAATTTACATAATCTTACAACTTTTCTCTGGTTATTGCGTATATATGTATTTAATTTAATTATATTTTTTATGAGAAGAAAGATTTTATCACTTTTTACCACCCTATTCCCAACTTTTTTATTTGCAAGCGAAGCAGATCTAAAGATCCCTATCGAAATCCATAATTTTGGAATCCTACATTGGGGATTCCTAATTACAATTCTTGGATTATTATTTGGCTTCTATCAATTTTTGAAAGTCAAAAAGCTTCCATCCCACAAATCAATGCTTGACATTGCTCAAGTTATTTACAAAACCTGTTCAACTTATTTAAAACAACAAGGAAAACTTCTTTTAATTCTATTCCTTTTTATTGGAGTTGCTATTGCAGGATATTTTGGTTTTTTAGCAAAAGGTGAGAATGGAGAAAGTTTTGGATTTGGAGGAGTTTTAATTATTCTTGCATGGACAGTAATTGGTATTCTTGGTTCTTATTCAGTTGCAGCCTATGGAATAAGAATGAACACTCTCGCTAATTCAAGAATGGCATTTGCTTCTTTAAAAAGAAAACCTCTCAAACTTCTTAACATACCTCTAAATGCTGGTATGAGCATTGGAGTAGTATTGATTTGTGTTGAATTATTTTTAATGTTAGTTATACTTCTTCTTATGCCAGCTCATTTGGCAGGAGCTTGTTTCATTGGATTTGCAATTGGAGAATCTCTTGGAGCATCTGCACTTAGAATTGCAGGAGGTATTTTTACTAAAATTGCAGATATCGGCTCTGACCTTATGAAGGTTGTTTTTAAGATTGGTGAAGATGACCCAAGAAATCCAGGAGTTATTGCAGACTGTACAGGAGATAATGCTGGAGATTCAGTTGGACCAACTGCAGATGGTTTCGAAACTTATGGTGTTACAGGTGTTGCTCTTGTTTCTTTTATTTTGCTTGCAATAACTGATGTTGGAATTCAAAAAGAATTACTTGTTTGGATATTTACGATGAGAATATTAATGATTATTACTTCCATTTTTTCTTTTGGACTTAATAATTATATTAGCAAAATCTTTTACGGGAAGAAAGATGAAATAGACTTTGAAGCTCCATTATCAAATTTGGTTTGGATTACCTCTATAATTTCTATTATTGGAACATTTGTAATAAGTTATATTTTAATTCCTGATATTGGAGGAAATTCAAATCTATGGTGGATACTTTCATTAATAATTAGCTGTGGAACTTTAGGTGCTGCAATAATTCCTGAAGTTACAAAAATATTTACATCACCTAAATCTTCCCATGTTAATGAAGTTGTGAAAGCTTCAGAGCAAGGAGGAGCATCATTAAACATTCTATCAGGTTTTGTTGCAGGAAATTTTGGAGCGTTTTGGACAGGAATTGTTTTTGTTTTATTAATGTTCTTTGCTTATGCTTCAAGTTCCCAATTAGAAGGGATTATGATTTATCCTTCAATTTTTGCTTTTGGATTAGTTGCTTTTGGTATGTTAGGAATGGGACCAGTTACAATTGCTGTTGATTCCTACGGACCAGTTACTGATAATGCTCAATCTGTTTATGAATTATCATTAATTGAAGATATTGAAGGAATTGACCAAGAAATTGAAAAAGACTTTGGATTTAAACCAGATTGGGAAAAATCAAAATACTATCTTGAATCAAACGATGGCGCAGGAAATACATTTAAAGCAACAGCAAAGCCTGTTTTGATTGGTACAGCAGTTGTTGGAGCAACAACAATGATTTTCTCTTTAATATTAATGATTCAAAAAACACTTGGAGTTCAACCTGAAACAATTCTAACCCTTCTTAATCCATATACTATTTTAGGATTTATTATGGGAGGAGCAGTTATTTTCTGGTTTACTGGAGCTTCAACTCAAGCCGTTACAACTGGAGCAAACAGAGCAGTTGAATATATTAAGAAACATATAAATCTTAATCCAAATGCACCAAAAAAAGCAGATGAAGCAAACAGTGTTGAAGTTGTAAAGATTTGTACACAATACGCCCAAAAAGGGATGTTAAATATATTTATTGCAGTCTTCTTTTTTGCTCTTGGTCTTGCTTGTCTTTCTGCAATTAATTTAGCAGCAGACGATGCTGCCCCTGAATTAAAATATGCCGCTGTATCATTATTTATCAGTTATTTAATTGGAATTGCAACCTTTGGTTTATTTCAAGCTGTTTTTATGGCTAATGCTGGAGGAGCATGGGATAATGCTAAAAAAGTTGTTGAAGTTGATATGAAACAAAAAGGAACTCCACTACATGATGCAACCGTTGTTGGTGACACTGTAGGAGATCCTTTTAAAGATACTTCTTCTGTTGCTCTTAACCCAATTATTAAATTCACCACACTATTTGGACTATTAGCGATGGAAATAGCTATTTCGGAATCATTCAGAGATATAGCTCCTTATTTTGGAGTAGTATTTTTCTTAATTGCAGTTTATTTCGTTTATCGCTCTTTCTATAAGATGAGAATTAAATAAAAGACAATACCTAATTGCGTTTGATACCGCAAAGATTTGGCTATAAATAATTTTTTATTAATATTTTGATTGATTTTTAATAAATTATTTCCTATCTTTGCGGTATTATTATAATACGCAATTATTATGAAGAAAAACTTTGTTCTTTATTTGTTTGCAATGCTCTTTGTGAATTTTGCGAGCAGTCAAATTCTTTATCAATCAGATTTTGAAGTATGGCAAAACAACTCTCCTTTGGGATGGGACGGCTTAAATACTTCTATTGAACAGTCCTCAGTGACTCAATCCTCTGATGCCATTTCTGGCACCTATTCTTTAAAAATTCAAGATCAATTCTCTACATCTTTTAAGTATCTTTCAAGTTCTCCTTTCTATATGATGCCAGACAAAACTTATGAATTTAGTTTTTGGACAAAAGGGAAAGGAACATTTTTAATCAATATCTATTTTAATCAATCCGCAACAATGACTATTTTCCCAAGAGAAGTTTTTGATAATAATGATTGGACTGAATACAAAATTGATTTCACATCTTTTATCCTTGAGGATAGTGCAAGTATTGAAATTAGTTTAGGTTTCTCTAATATTCTTTCAGCTAATGGCTTGTTGATCGACAATATTAGCATTAAAGAAAAAGGTAATTTCAATTACTTAGATATAAATAATATTTTAGCAGCAATATTCCCTTCTGGCTCATTATTTAATTCTAAAGCAAACTTGAACTCAGTATATTCAGATTTTGAAAGCAGTGCTCCCCTTTTCATTGTTCCAAAAAGTTCAGGACAAGCCTCAACAATTTTCCAAGGTAATATTTGGGTTGGAGCAAAGGATGGAAATGATAATTTACATTTAGCAGCTGAAACTTTCTATGAAAATGAATTTTCTTTTGGACCTGTTTCAACCAATTGTAACAGTACTGAGTATCTTGAAAAATATAATAAGGTTTGGAAAGTAAGTAAGGCTGAAATTCAAAATCATATTGAAAACTATTATATTGGAGGATATGTTATACCTCAAAATATTTTAGAATGGCCTGCTAATGGAGATACTCTTTATGGAGAATCACAAAGGATTGCACCATATTGCGATGTAAATTCAAATGGATACTACGACCCACAAAATGGAGATTACCCAGCAATTAGAGGAGACCAAGCTCTTTTCTTTGTTTTTAATGATCAAAACCAAGATCATCTATCAACTAACGGAGAAAAATTAGGCTTAGAGTTTAGAGCAATGGCTTATGCATATGAAAATCCTCAAGATGAAGCATTATACAATAATATTTTTATCAGCTACGAAGTAGTTAATAAATCTCAAAATACCTATACTGACACTTATTTAGGAATGTTTACTGATTTTGACCTTGGATATGGACAAGATGACTATATTGGATATGATAGCACACTTAATTTAGCCTATGCATATAATGGACGAGACTTAGATGGACCATACTTCTCTGCTTATTCTGGTGTTCCTCCTGTTCAAGGGAAAATGCTTCTAAGTCAAAATGCTTCTAAATTTATTTATTTCAAGAATTCTTCTGATCCTGTATTGGGACATCCCTCTAATCCAAACGAATTTTATAATTATTTGCAAGGGAAAACAAGAACCGGCAATCCAATAACCTATGGAGAAAATGGAACTAATCAATCAAATCCTCCAACCAATTATATGTATTCCGGTTTTCCTGAATTGGGAACGGGATGGAATGAGGTAACTCTTGATAATGAACCAGGAGATAGAAGAGGATTGATTTCTTATGGACCTTTTTCTTTAACTCCAAATGAAAAAATATGTTTTGATTTTGCTTATCCTTTTGCTAAAGACTCAAATGCAACAACCCCTGAAGGTTCTTTACCTCTTTTACGTCAAAGAGCAGCAGCAATTCAAACTTTCTATAATGCCCAAAATATAGATTGTGGTTATAATGATGTTTCAATTAAAGATATTGGTTCCATTAATCAAAATAACTTCATGCTTTATCCAAATCCAAGTAATGGTAAATTTATTGTAAGCAGTTTTGAATTTATTCCTAACTCCAAAATTGAAGTTTATTCTATTTTAGGCGCAAAACTTTTTGAAAAAGAAATCAAATCTAATTCTCAAACTTTTGAACTTAATCTTAATTCTGGATTATATATCTACAGAATAAAGGTAAATAAAAGCGTTGTAAAACAAGATAAGATTATTATTTATAAATAATCTTAAGCTCCTATCTAAAAAAAAGCTGTTTGAATTAATTATCAAACAGCTTTTTTGTTATTTATCTATTTTCTTTTCTCGTAGGAGGCTACGGCTTGGGTTAAGAAATATCTTATTCTTTCTTTTGTTTGAGGACTTAAATCCTTAATCTCAATATGAGAATGTACTTTACCTTTTCCTTTCATCATTTTAAACGGGTCATCAAAGTCCCATCCCTTATAGAAGCCAAGTTTAACGCCTTGCTTTGAAAGACTGAGCATTGAAATTAAATTTTTATAGCCCTTACCATAGGAATAGAAAGCCATATTTTGACGAGTATCCATTTCTTCTTGAATATTTGGTAACTCTTCAATAAGAAATTCTCTTAGTTCTTTAGCTAAACTAACCACCTTTTGGTCATAGGGCAAACAAATATCCTCAAATGTTCTCATAAATAAAGTCTTAACTAATTCTTTACTATCTTTTCTTGTTTAACTATCTTTCCATTTGAGATTATGTTTACAAGATACAGTCCTTGTGAAAGTGAAGAAAGATTTACTTCTGAACCATTAAGTTTTTTACTCATCACTTCTTTTCCTAAACTGTTATAAACTTTCACAAAAGCATTTGATAAAGGAGTTGAGCACTCAATATTGATTTTGTCTTTTGTTGGATTAGGGAAAACAGATATATTAATATCATTTCCTTTTACATCATTTAGTCCAATTGTCACTTGTTCGTATTGATATTCTGCATCAAGAATATAATCTAATCTACCAGTATCATTATTTTCAGTCCACCATGAATGTTTTGTTAAAACATTAGGATTTCCCATAACTTCAGCAACAAACCATTCTTCCCATGGAGCTTTATAATCAGTAACTGTAGGATAGATTGGATATCTATCGGTTGTTTCATCATACAAAAACTCATATTTATCAGAAGTTCGAGTAGCCCATGTGTTGCTTGAAGCAGCACGATAATAATCTCTTTGAGCAACTTTATTAGAAGATGAGCGAGTCCATTCATATTTCGTTTCAAACTCTATCATATTAACATCTTCATAAAAACCAGAATTCTCCAATCTTAATCTTAAGTTGGTTATAGAGTCATAAATATAATCTCCATAATAAGGCTCAACCCATTGACAAAAAGAATTGTAATAATCTATTGTTCTAACTAATTTGTTATTGTCATAAACATAAACAACCTTATTCAAATCCTCATAAACATCATTACCATTATGTATTTTTTGCAAGTATTCAACCAATTGCCCCTGTTCATTATAGGTATAATAGCCTCTTCCTCCAATAACAAAACCAGTACCTAAATTATTTGCATTTACTCTTATGGTTTTTCTTCCCAATGAGTCGTATTCAAATTCTTCATAACATGAATAAAACCATTGATTATTTATCCAAGAAAAGGTGTTAGCCTTAATCATATTCATATTGGAGTCGTAAATAAAATCTGTCTTAAAGTTAAATTCAGGGAAATCTACATCGGTGTAAACTTCTCCAACAGAATAGTATCTTTGTCTTTGCTCATCAAAATTATAATTGAAAACAATTGAATCAAAAGGAGAAACAATTTTTTTGAGTAAAAGTGTTTGAGCTGATTTAGTATTATTCTCATTTCCTTTTGCCTTTTCAAATGGGTATGGCTTGAAGTTTGTTGTTTTTGTTTTTTGCGAAAAGCCGCTAATAACAATAGTGCAGCCAATGAATAAAGCCAATAGTTGTTTTTTCATAGATATTATATTTTAAAAATTACTATCCTTTAAAACACCAAAGAAAGAAAATTGTTTACAAAAAAAGAAAGAATAGCCATTTGCCTAATTAATGACTATTCTTTCCTATAAACTAAGTGCCTAATTCTTAAAACTTAAGACTAAGTGTAAGATTTATTCCATAATTTGCAAAAGACATATCGTTTCCAATAACATATCCATAATTTATTTCTCCTCCTATACCTATATTCTTTGTAATAAAATATTTATATGAAAGCTCTCCTCCCAATCCAAAATAATCATAACATCCAATATGCTTATCTTCATACTTTAACCTATCGAATCCATAACCTAACTCTAAACCTAATTTCAATAAATGATTACTTTGAGGCTTCAAAAAGTTATATCCCAAAACCAAAGAAAAGAGATTAAATCTTTGCTCCTTTACAGGAACTATATAATGATAGTCTACCAAATAAGTATTATCATTAAATGTATCTGAAAAGGTAATATACCTCAACTTTGCAAAGTACTTATTTTTATATCCAATCTCATAAGAAGGAATAAGATTGGTTTTGAAATCATAAAATCCCAAGAAACCATCAATCCATCTATATCCCACTTGAGTTTGAATTGTATGTGAAAAATCTTCTTTGTTAAACTTGCATGAATTCGAACTTTCATCTTGAGAAAAACCCAATTTTGAGAAAGATAATAAACAAAGTAGCAATAAAACAGAAACAACCTTTCTGCTTGACTTAACAACAGCTCCTTTAGGAATCTTTGGCTCAGCAGTAAACTTCATCTCTTTAATATCTCTTGCCAATTTTCTATCTGCTTTGTAGGTTATTTTTGTTGCTTTAACCTTTTTGGGATTAATATTCTTTGGGTCATCAAAACCTTCACTTGTTACTCCAACTCCAAAGGTTCCAATTCCATCAAGTTTTATGTTGCAACCTTCCAATAATGATAATTTTATCTCAATTGACAATGCTTTAAGACAACCCAAAACATCACCTTGAGTTAGAGAGCAAGCTCCTGAAATTCTTTCTGATAATTCTTCAGTTTCAACTGTTCTTAAAGTTTTAGGACAAGCATAATATTTTTCAACAGCTTCTCCAGTAGAAGTCTTAAACTTCTTTTTCCAAATGCTAAATGTTTTACTCATAACACAATAATTTTTAAATTAATATAATTAAATTGACAAATACACAACCAAAAAAAACTAAAAAAATACAAAACCCAAATATATAACTCAAAACTCCTAATTTTCAACTCCTAAAACCTTATCTCAATCTCATAAAACTTGATATAAGTTTCATATAATGCCATTATATTGTCAGTATAATGCCATTATACTTGTGGTTTAATGGCATTATATCATCGGTTTAATGGCATTATACTTAGAATATAATGCCATTATATGACTTCTATGCAAAGATAATAAATTTCTAAATAAGATTATCTTTTTTATAAATAAAATTTAAGTAGTTTTTTACAAGGATTTTTTTCTCCTATCTATTATAGAATATAGTTAAAGTCAATATTGATAGAAAATTATTCTTGTAATTAAAGAAAAAAGAGAAGAGAAAAACTAAGATTCTTTTAAGTTATTGTAGGCGTCTTCAATAATCTCTTGCGGATAGTTGTTTAATTCCAAAATTCTTATTGCATTGGTCAAATAACTCTTGCCTATCTTAAATTTATAATCAAATTTTATTTCTCCCTGTTCTACTTTCTCATAAAAATATCCTCTTTCAAAGCCCTCGTCTAAAAGTTCTATCAGTTCTAAGTCGTGGGTTGAAAAAAGAATAATATGATTTGATTGATTAAGAAAGTGAAGAATGGACTTTGAAGTGGCAATTCTTTCTCTGGTATTGGTACCTTTAAAGAGTTCATCAATAATAAAAAGACAGTTATCCTCTTTAGAAGAGTAATCAATCAAGGTTTTAATCAGATGAACTTCTTCAAAGAAGAAACTTTTTGACTCCAAAATATCATCAGTTACTCTTATTGAAGTTAGAGTTTGCATTTTTGAAGTAACAAATCTTTTAGCAAAGCATGTATTTATTGTGTTTGCCAATATATTATTTGTTGCTATTGTTCTCAGGAAAGTTGTTTTCCCCGACATATTTGAACCTGTTATTATAAGGCTTTGATTTGTAAGAGAAATTGAATTAGGTATGCAGTCATCAATTAGAGGATGAATAATATCTTCGCATATTAGAGTTTTTGTATTGTTTACAAAGCTTGGCTTACAGTAATATGGCATTTGTTTTCTTAGCTCCAATATTGATAAACAAAGGTCTGTTTTACCAATAAGCTTATAAAGATAATGAATACTTTCTTTTTGCTTGTCAATATTTTTAAACACCTTATGCATAGCTATCAATTCTATTAAGAAACACCCTTTCAGAAGTTCAAAAGGATACCAAAGAAGAAGCATAAAGTCGTTTAATTCCATATAGTTGCCAGAACTAATCAGTTTTAGCCAATTTCTTATTGAGGAAAGAGAATCTATACTTTCTTCATTAAGGTTTTGATTGGAAGTAAGGGGAGATAATTTCTTTAAATTTAATGCAGTTTTGTAGAGAGTTTGAAGTTGAGAAAGGGATTCACTATAAATTATCAGTTTTCTTTTGTTATTATAGTGAATGGCAAGATTTAGGATTGCTATAAACAGGAATAGAAGTAAAAAAGAAGGATTGAAAAAGGATAAAGCAAGAGAGAGAAAGGCAGAAAAAGAAAGTAGAAAATAAATATTAATATTCTTATAGAGAGGAATTGATGATCCTAAGAACAGATGAGGGAGTTGAAGGAGTTTGGTTGAAGATGCCTTTTTAAGAATCTTTTCGTGGTTTTGTTTTTCAATAGCATTTCCTTCCAAATACTCTATATTTTTTTCAATAACATCAATATCCTCAGCCTTTACTTGCTGACTTACCAAATGATTATAAAGATATTGTTTCCCAATAATTGAGTTTGCATAATCAATTTGAAAGAAAACATCATTAAGATCTAAATCAAGAATAGATTGATTAGTTTTTGATTTAAAAACCTCATCATTTAATAGATTATAATATAATGACAAGTCTTTAATATCAATGTTTACGGTTTCTGTTTCCTGCTTATCTTTCTTAAAGATTTGTTTTATATTGGCGATAAAACTTTTCATTAAACTCAACTTTAATTAAAATTGAGCAAAGTTAATAATCTTTCACCAAAACTAAGGACTAAAAGGCTTATAAGAATAAAAACGTCTGTTAAAAATTGAAAATCTTATGCTCTCTAAAAGAAAAAATAACACCAAACCCACCCTTGAAACCAATTCTATTTAAAAGTGTATTCAAGTCCAATGCTTAAACCATAAGACAATAATCCTCCATGATTAATTGTCGGACCAGAATTGATTTCTCCAGTTGGTATTTCAGAATAATAATAATCATAAACAGAATTAGTACCGAATCTATAATGATAAAGTAAATAAATATCATCAGGATCTATCTTATAATCAATAAAAGGTTGTAAAGTTAGATTGATATTCTTAAATATTTCTGTTGAAATAGTAATACCTCCTCTAACAGACATATTATAATCATTAAATTTATAGTCTTTATATGAACTTTCACCACTTAAGTAATTCACTTTTACTCTATAGTTTAGAATATGATCTAATATAAATCCTCCAAATATGCTAAACCTAACTTTTTTAAATGAATATCCAACCGTTGCCAATATAGGTACTTTAATATAGTCAATTTCATAATCTACTTTATACAAATCATGAAATACAGAATTATCATTAATTCCGAAAAATTCATAACCTTTTATATTCTTAGTTGAATACATAATTCCTGTTGTAAGTTTCAGGCATGAAAAATTTTTAGATGGAAGAATATAAAATTCATAATTAAACTTATTAGCATAATTATCTATCCAACTATCAAAAACATAACCATAGCTACTACCTCCAATTGCTAATGACCAAGGATTTACTTTTTGACTAAATACACTACTTGAACAAAGTAGCAGTAAGATTAAAAACACTTTTCTCATAACTTATTCTATTAAATGAATATATTCTTATGCTATAGAAATATTGTTTGATAAGATTGGAGCAAAGGTAATAATCTTTTCTTAATAACGAAAAAGATATTAATGTAAATTTATTTTTATTTCGTGTTTTTGTGAAATATCTATGATATTAGTTCTTCTTTCTAAAGGATAACTTATTATTAATTGCTCTTTTTGAATTGTTATCTTCAATTTTGGAAGTAAAACTTATTCCTGCTCTTATCATCCCAAAAGGATAATACATATAATCTACATAACCTTCTATCTGACCATTGTTTTTAGATTCAAATAACTCAGAAAGATTATCTTTGTATTGATTAATATCAAAAAGAAAATCTTCTCTTGTGCTATAACTTTGGTTTATTGATAAGTCATGAGTTTTTATAGAGGCATAAAACCCATTATTAAGAGAAAAGTCTTGCAATCTCTTTTCCCATATTTCAAAATAAACCATTGCAGAATCAATATTATCAATATCTTTGTAACTAAACGATGCATCAAAGATTATACTGTCTTTCACCAAAAACATATATCCTCTTGTATCTAAAGTATTAGTAAAATCATAAGTATCATCAACATTAAGTTCTCCTGCAGGATAAAAATAATAAGTATATCCTTTTGACTTTATTTTAGGAATTACTACATTGATATTTTGTCCTACATAAGACCTAACTTCATCTACTACATCTTGCTTAGGGGATGCTATCGTATTATTATCGTCTTCTTTACAAGAAGCAAATAAAAATAATATGCTTAGTAACAAAAATAAAAAATTAAATATATTCTTCATAGCTTAATATTTTTCGCAAAGGTAATAATCTTTATTAAACGACAAGTGGAAATTATTGATAAATTCTTTTTAATAGGAGTTCTAATTAAGGAATTAGAATTTTAGTTCTTCTTTCTATAAGATAATATTGCCCAAGTATTAACAACTACAACAAAACCCAATAAAGCGTATAGCTGAGGAAGGAGTTCGACAATATTGCTTCCCTTAAGGTAAACACATCTCATCACATCAATAAAATATTTCAAAGGACTGAAAGAACCTATTGCCTGAGCCCATGGTGGCATTGAATTAAATGGAGTGTAGAGTCCACTCATTAGAATTAAAATCATTATAAAAAAGAACATCATAAATACTGCCTGCTGGTAGGTTTGAGCATAGTTGGAAAGCACCAAACCTAAGCCTGAAATTGCAAGTGTAAAGATAAAAGAGAATATATAGACAGTAAAAATACTTCCTTGCGGTGTAATTCCATAAAAAAGCCAAGCAACCAAGAAGCCAATGCTTATAACAATTGCTCCAATTATCCAATAAGGAATTAGTTTGGAGAGAATAAAAACTGGTTTAGTTATTGGACTAACATTAATTTGCTCCATATTCCCTTTTTCCTTTTCTCCAACAATATTAAAAGCAGGAAGAAAACCGCAAATCAAAGTAAGTATCATTACCATTAGAGCAGGAACCATAAAGAATTTATAGTTTAGAGTTTTGTTGAAAGCATAAAGAGGTTGAATCTCCATTGAAGGAGAATTTATTACTTGTATTGAGGAGTTTTTTTCAAGAGAAAAATCACTAATTATATTTTGTGCATACATTGCACTTATTGATCCCTTCATACCATTTACTGTATTTACAGCAATCAATAGTTTTGAATTTTTATTTACAATATAATCCTTCTCAAAACCTGAAGGAATATTAATTATCATATCTGCCCTATCCTCTTGAATTAAATCCATAGCCTTAGCATAAGTATCTTCAATATAATTAATATTGATTGAGGTATTGGCTCTTAATTTATTTAGAATTTGATTTGAATAAGAACTTTTATCATTATCCACAACAACAACTCTTATATCCTTTATGTCAAAATTGGCTGCATAAGGCAATAATATTAATGCAATAAAAGGAAAGATAAGGATTAGCTTTGGCAAAATCCAATCTCTTTTGATTTGTTTAAACTCCTTTTCAATTAAATATCCTAACATAATCCTTTACTCCAATCTATTTTTATATTTCTTAAGACTAATAAGTATCAAGACAAAACACATAGAAATTAATACCAAAAACTCTTTAAAAACAAATCTCACATCCACTCCCATTATCATTAGCTTTCTAATTGCACTGATAAACCATTTTGCTGGCATAATTTGAGCAATGCCTTGAAGTATTAAAGGGATACTGCTAATATCAAACATCATTCCTGAAAGTAACATTGAAGGCATAAGAAGTATAATTGCACTAATAACTAATGCAACTAACTGTGTTTTGGCAATAGTTGAAACAAGTATTCCCAATGAAAGAGAAACCAAAATATAAACTATACATAATAGAAAAATCGAAAAAATACTACCTTTAATTGGCACACCCATTATAAAATAAGACACAAGAAAAATTGTAAGAATATTGATTAAAGATATACAGAAATAAGGTGTTACCTTTGAAAGGATAATGGTTATTGGTTTCACTGGACTTGCCAATAATAATTCCATACTTCCTCTTTCTCTTTCTCTAACAATTGAAACTGAGGTCATCATTGCACAAACAATAATAATTATAAAACCCATAACCCCAGGAACAAAATTATAGGAGCTCTTCATTAATGGATTATACAATAGTTTAAGTTCTGTATTTATTAACGAAGATGGAGAATTTGCTTTTGATTCTTGCATAAGACTTTGAGCTATTACTCCACTTGCATAGTTTACAAGAGTTTTTGCATGATTTGGATCTGAAGCATCGGCAATCATTTGAATCTTGGGATTTTGTCTGGTGATTAATTTCTTTGAAAAATCGTTTTCTATAACAATTGCCAGAGATATTTCAGAGTTTCTAAATGATGTTTCAATTTCAGAATTACTATTAAAAGCCTTTGCTACTGAAAAATATTCACTTTCATCCAATTTATCAATCAATCTCTTGCTAATCTCATCACGACTATTGTCCAATATTCCAATATTTGTATCTCTCACCTCTGTTGTTACTGCGTATCCAAAAAGCAACATCATTATTACGGGCAATACTAATATTATCATCATTGTCCATGTATCTCGGAAAATGTGAAGAAATTCTATTTTTGCAAATGAGAGGAATTGTTTCATAATCTATATTTCTTTTCTTGTAGATTTAGTAGCCAGTAATGTAAATACCTCATCAATACTTTCTGCATTATATTCTCTTTTCAATTCTTTAGGGCTCGACATTGCTTCAATTCTTCCGTCAACCATAATTGAAATCCTATCGCAATATTCTGCCTCATCCATATAGTGAGTTGTTACAAATACCGTTATTCCTTTTTGAGAAGCGTTATAAATCATTTCCCAAAACTGTCTTCTTGTAATTGGGTCAACTCCTCCCGTTGGTTCATCAAGAAAAACTATTTTAGGGTTATGAAATATAGCAACAGAGAAAGCAAGCTTTTGTTTCCATCCCAAAGGAAGGTCTTTTACAAGGGTGTTCTTTTCTTTCTCAAATCCTAATTCTTTTAGAAGTATATCAGTCTTCGAAGCAATTTCATTTCTCTTCATTCCATATATACCAGCAAAGAGTTTTATATTCTCCCATACCTTCAAATCCTGATATAGTGAGAATTTCTGACTCATATAACCAATATTCTTTTTAATCTTTTCCGACTCATGTCTAATATCAAAGCCTCCAACAGAAGCCTCTCCTGAAGTGGGACGACTTAAACCACATAAAATTCTCATTGCTGTTGTCTTCCCTGCTCCATTAGCACCCAAAAATCCAAATATCTCTCCCTTTTTAACATTAAAAGAGATATTATCCACAGCCACAAAATGCCCAAACCTCTTAGTCAAATCCCTAACGACAATCACATCTTCCATAAACTTATAATTTATTGAACTTCTCAGCATACCAGAAACTTTCACCATCATATAATATAACACTATTAATATGCTGCTGTACTGGATATTGCCTCCTTCGCCAAAATTCTCCTGAAGGCTTCTTCCATCTATTTATTATTGATATAGGTTCTTTAGGAATAGTTTTTGTCTTTTTTTCATTTAACTCAGTACCACAATAATATATAATTAAATGTTCTGCTAATTCAATATTCTCTTTTGTATTTAATCTACTATTTGAGAACTGTCCTATCCAAAATTGCTTATCTCTTTTTACTTTTTCATGTTTGTGTTTTTTATCATGTAAACGAGAAAAAACACTTCTCAAATAACTTATACCACAGTACTGTACTCTTGACTCTCCCCTTTGGCTTTTTTGTAAACCAGATATTAAATAAAAACTATTTTGAAAATCCTCTTCTTTAATATCTTCAATACAATAATAAGGCCCTTTCCATTCTATTACAAAATTTTTCTTTAAACTTTTCATATCAATATTATTAATAACTTTATATATAAGTTTCTGAGGCGAAAGTCCTTTTTATTCCTTTATTATATTCTACATCTGGATAGCCTAAAATAAGAAATAATCCTTCTCTACTTTTATATTTAATTCCATGTTCTTTTCTAAACTTTGTAGCTTTCCCTCCATTCTGAACTAAAGGATGAATTGCTCCCAGCATACAAGTTCCTAATCCAAGAGATTCTGCTGCAAGCATTGCATAAGTAGCTGCAACTATTGGATCAGCTGGATCGGTGTAAGGAGAACCATAAAAATATATAGCAACTGGTGCATCATAGGTAATTACATTTTCTCCTCTATCCATACTTTCTTGATAAATAGAAAAAACTGGCTGTACAAAATCCTTAAACATTTCATAATTTGCCTTGCTTAAAAATGGACGCATAAGAGAAAGTGAAAAATCAGAAAATAACCATTTTATACCTTTAAGATAATCACATAAATCCTTTGCAAATTGGTTTGTTTTTTCTTTTGTATCAAATATTAAAATATTTACATCTGATGGTGGTAATCCCATTGGAGAAGTTCTTGCAGCAAAAAGTATCTTTTCTATCAAATCTTTTTCAACTTCCTTATCCTTAAATTCTCTAATACTTCTTCGTCTTTGGCATAAAGTTAAAAGTGAAGAATAATCCGATGAAGATTCTTTTTCAGGCAAGTCAAATAAATCTTCCTTTGAAAGAGTTCTACCACTAATTTCTATTGCTCCATTAGGACAAATGGCCATACAATGTCCACAAGCAATACATCCAAAACAGGATTCTGATTTTTGACGAACCTTATTATCTACTATCTCCAAAGAAAAGTCCTTACAGACTTTAACACATAGCCCGCAACCAATACATTTATCTGTATCGATTATTATTTTTCCAGGCTCTTTTGTTCTTGATGTTGGTATTGACATAAAGCTAAAAATATTAATAACTACAAAGATAATTCTTGAACAAACCTATCTATGTTTTGATGGTTTATTTCTGAGATACTTTTATCTGTTTTTGCTATCTTTTTAATAATCATCTTCTCAAAGAAATTCATGTTTTCAAACAGAAACTCTCCTCCCAAAAATTGTTTTGATTTAGCTTTATCAATTAGCTCTTTTGGATAGGCTCTTTCCAATTCTTCTCTTTGTTTTTCTTCTTCCTTTTCCATTCCACAAATATATAATCCAATTTCCTTATTCAATAAGTGATTTAGATTTGAGGCAATGAATTTCTTAACCTTGTTATTACTATTTCCTGCATAGATAGGTGTTCCTATAATTATTCTATCATAAGAATTAATATCTAAATTAGATTTATTCTTTAAATCAAACATCTCTTCCTTAGAATCAAGTTTTTCAGATATAATCTTAGCAACCTTTTGAGTTGTTCCTTTCTTTGAATAATAAATAATTGCTGTTTTCATGTTTATAATGTTTATTAATTGTTTTTTCTACTTACTCTATATTCTCCCACCAAGAAGAAAAAACTTGACCATCATTATTCAAATCAATAATCTCTCCAATCATTGGGGTAAGAATATTTATATTTTCATTCTTATTTAAACTAATAAGTCTTTCTATTGGTTCTTTCCAATTATGTTCGGCAAGTGCAAACTTTCCCCAATGAATCGGTAATACTTTTTCAGCATTTAAGTCCTTTGCTTCTTGAATTACCTGCTCTGGCATAGAATGGATATATTTCCATTTCTCATTATATTGTCCTAATTCCAAAAAAGCAAAATCAATCTTTTCAAACTTCTTTCCTATTTCTGCAAAATGAGAGTCATATCCTCCATCTCCACTTATAAAAAATGTTTTTGAAGGAGTTTGCAATACATATGAAAGCCAAAGGGTGTTATTTCTTTTAATTGATCTTCCTGAAAAATGTCTTGTAGGATTAGAATTAAGATTGAATCCATCTCCCAATTCAATTGATTCATTCCAATCCATCTCCATAATCTTTGCCTTTGAATAATTCCATCTTTCCAAATGAGCACCAACTCCTAATCCACAAAAAACTTGTTTTACTTTTGGATTTAATTGCTTAATGGTTTCATAATCCAAATGGTCGTAATGATCGTGAGTTATTAAAAGATAATCTATTGGTGGAATATCCTCGACAGAATAAATATTTGTTCCTTCAAAGCAAGAAATAAGAATAGGAACTGGTGAGGCATGTTTTGAAAACATAGGGTCAATTAAAAATCTCTTTCCATCAATTTGGATATAGTATGAAGAATGCCCAAACCATACAACAATATCTTTGTCTTTTGGAATAGATTTCAAATCAGTTTTAATGGTTGGGATTTTATCTTTAGGTATTAATCCTTTAGGCTTTTCATCAAACACTTTTTCCAAAAATACAGAAAACATACTTTTTTTACTAACCAACATTGGAGTAGTATTTTGATTGTGGAATTGTTCATCCCTATAATTAGGAGATTTTTTAATCCTTTCCAATCTTTCTCCATCAGGTTCTTGTCCAAATAAAGGTAACTGCATATATAAAAACACAGATACAAAAACAATTCCAAAAATCGTCAATAATGTAACCATAATTCTCTTAATATTTTTCTTAATACTCACAATATATAATAATTAATACTTTTTTTATTCAACTTACTTCCATTACCACTAGAAGATTTTATCCATTTAGAATGGAAGAATATTTATTTATTTTGATAATCTCATAAAATAGTCTTCAATTGAAGGTTTAATTTCTTTATAATTATTTTCTTCTTTCTCATCATTTAGCGTTATGTGACATGAATCTCCAAAAGAGAAACATGATTCAATATTTCTATTTGCTCTTAATTCCTTAAGAAGTTTAGGCATATTATCTCCTTCAACACTATAGAGTTTTTTGGGGAATTTATTTACAATAGTCATTGGAGAATCAATATCAATAAATTCTCCCTCATTAATTAATGCTATCTTGTCACAAAGATTTGCTTCATCCATATAGGGAGTTGAAACAATTATTGTTATTCCTTTTCTTTGCAAATCTTTCAACATATTCCATAACTCTTTTCTGCTTATTGGATCAACTCCAGTTGTTGGCTCATCTAAAAACAAAACATCTGGTTTATGGATTAAAGCACATGAGAGAGCAAGCTTTTGTTTCATTCCTCCCGACAATGCTCCTGCTTTTCTTTTTTCAAATGGCTCAATATGGGAATATATATCTTTAACCAAATAATAGTTTTCTTCAACAGTGGTATTAAAAACTGCTGCAAAGAATTCTATGTTTTCCCTAACCGTTAAGTCTTGATATAAAGAAAACCTTCCAGGCATGTATCCAACAATATTTCTAATCTTCTTATAGTCTTCAACAACATCATAGCCTTCAACTTTCACATCTCCACTATCTGCCAAAATAAGTGTTGTCAAAATTCTGAATAAAGTTGTTTTTCCTGCCCCATCTGGTCCAATAACTCCAAACAATTCTCCCTTCTCAACCTCAAAACTAATATTCTTCAAGGCTGTTTTCCCTTTATAAGACTTAGAAATATTATTTACTATAATTGATTTCATAAATTAACATCTGCATACATTCCTATCTTCAAATAACCATCGTTCTTAACACTAACCTTTACTGCATAAACCAAATTATCTCTATCATCTTTAACATATACAGATTTAGGAGTAAATTCTGCCTTAGAGCTTATCCAACTTACTTTACCTTTATATTCTTTTCTGTTTTCTCCAAAGTCTGCAAATATTTTCACTTCTTGACCTAACTTAATTTTTGAAAGTTCAGAAGAAGTAATATAAATCCTAAGAATCATATTATCCATATCTGCAACTTTAAACAAAGGTTTTCCAATCGAAGCAATTTCTCCCTTTTCAGAATATTTCATAATTACTGTCCCATTTATTGGAGAAGTAATTCTGCATTTATTTAACTGATCATTTATTTGAAGTACTTGAGCTCTTAAAGAAGCTTCTTCTGAACCAATACTTTTATTTCCTTTTTCAAAAGAAGATTTTTGAGCCTTTAATTGCTTATCCAATACAGCAATATTTGAATTAATATCATCTAATTGTTTTGTATTTGCAGCATTTTTTTGAAGTAAAGTTTCAACTCTTTGTTTTTCAATTTTGAGTTTTTTTAGCTGTTCTTCAAGGGCTGCAATTTGAGTATTAACATCAATACTTCTTCCCCCCATAGCTTCAATTCCATAAAGTAATTGTTGGCGTTTTAAATAAAGCTGCAAGGTATCAATTAGTCCATACTCATTACCTATGCTTATTTGTTGTCCTTCTTGAATGTCAAGTGTAAGTATTTTCCCATTTGCTTCAGAAGAAACCATTACTTCTGTTGCTTCAAAAACTCCACTTGCTTGATATGTTTCTTTTCCATTACCACAAGAAATAAAAAACAAGACACTTATTATTGTTAATATTTTAATTTTCATAAGATTGATTTGTTAAGTTGTTTTGTTTATAGATTGACATTAATAATTGTATTCTATGTAGAATTTCATTTTGCTTAGATAAATCGGTTGCGTTTACTTCTTTTATATAATCACTTACACTCATAACTCCATTTTCCATTTTATACTTTGAAGTTTCCTTTATTTTTTCTCGTAAAACTATAATCTGCTTGTCTGATTCCAAAAGCTTTTCCAATCTTTCAATTTCCGTCAATTGTCCTTCAATTTGTAGATTTGTATTGAAAAGAAAAGCATTTTTATTTGACTCAAGGAGTTGTTTGTTTATTTCTATTTGATGAGAATTATTAGATTTAGTATAGAAACTTCCAATATTCCAATTTAAACGTAATCCTACAATTGAAAAGAAATCGGGGTCTTGATTAAACATATTTAAAGCAGGTTTTCCATAACCTCCTTGTGCAAAAGCAGCAATTTGAGGCATAGAACCTACATTTATCATTTTCTTTTTAGCATCTAAAAGCTTTATTTGACTGTCCATTGCTTTAAGTTCTGGACGAAGATTTGCAAAAGAAAGCTTTGTAGACTTTAAATTGGGCTCTACAAACTTTGTTTCAACACTTAGTTCTTCTCCCATCATTAAAGAAAGCATTTTAATATATGATTTCTCCAAAAGTTCAATTTCTAATAGTCTTTGTTCAATATTTAGTTTTTCAACACTCAATAAGTCTAAATCTGATTCATTAGCAAGTCCTGTTTCAGTAAAAGCCTTTACTTGATTAACATTTCTTTCTAATTCGGATTTCATAATAAGGGTTAGCGACTTTTGTTCCTTAATACTGAGAATACCGAAATAAAGATTAGCAATTCTATCTCTCAGAGAATATAGTTCAACTTCAAGATTTGCCTTTTGTGATTCAAGTTCTGCCTTAATCTCTTTTCTTTTATTATATGTATAACCTCCATCCCAAATAATTTGACTTAGTTCCAAAGTTGCTTGATATTGTTCTTTTGACATTTGAGGGAAATCAATAAAATCAGCACTAAGAGGAGGAGGAAGAGTAATATCTATTTTCGTTACGTCTGATTGATAAGTTGCCTTTGCAACAAAATTTAATTGAGGTAAAAAAGCCCTTGTTGCATTGGAAAGAGAATAAGCAGAACTCTTTTCAAACAAAAAAGTATTTGCAAATGTTGGATAATTAGCTTTAGCTTTTGATTGACAGTATTCAATTGTTATTTGAGAAAAACTATTCAAACAAAAGAATAAAGCAAAGATTAAAATAACTATTCTTCTCATAAAATTGTTTTGTATTATGGTCTTAAACTATTTAAAATTGTGTTTACTATCTCCTTCTTTCTTTGTTGAATAATTAATTCTACTCCTTTTTCATTTACACTTAGAACATAATCAACAATTGGATAAGCTAAAAACACAAATATATTGAGAGAAACTATTGTTAAAACAAGGTCAAGAGCAGAAATTTCTCTAATTCTTTTTGCTTTTATCTCTTCTTGAAGAATTGCATCAAGTTTATCAAGTAAAAAACTAATCTTATTGCGAAAAATCTCTCTTATTATATCCAATACATTATTATTATCGTTATTCTTAATCTCATTCAAAACAAAAATTGGAAGTTTTTTATCTTTAGTTAGAGCATCAAAATGCATCTCAATAGTTTTAGTCAGATTTTCTGTAAATGATAATTCTTTATTATCTATATAATCAAATGCAGAAACCATAAAGCTGATTTTACTCTCAAGTATTTTATTAAATAAGTTGGCTTTTGTTCTGAAATAATAATGAACTAAAGCTTGATTGCAACCTGCCTTTGAAGCAATTTCAACAGTTGAGGTTGCACTATAACCTTTTTCAACAAACAATTCCTCTGCAACTTTTAATATGGTAATCTCCATACTAACTTTTTTAGATGATTCTTGTCCTTTTTTCATAAGCAAAAATTAATAGAATAATTTAATAGATTTGTTTAATAGCTCTATTAATAACGATGCAAAACTACAATATCTTACCAAATAAACAAATTAAATAATAAAAAATATTATCTTTGCTACTCTTTTTTGTAATGTATATCTTAAAACAACTAACTATTTTAATATGAAAAGAATTATTATTTATTTTATTTTGCTTTCTATATGTTTTGTTGGATTCCAAAAGGCTGTATTCAAACAGAAGAAAAATCCTTATGGAATTGATTTGGTTTCAGATATTAATGTTTATAAAAAACAAGTTGCTAAAAACCCTAAGATGAAACTTATTAACTTGGAAAAACATATTAAAGATATTCGATTAGATATTCGTTATGCAACAAATAATAACTTTACTAAGCAAATAATATATAACCTCCCTCATGCTTTTGCTCGACAAGAAGTGGCTGATGCATTAAAAATGGTGCAAGACTCATTGGCTTTTTATAATTTAGGGATTAAAATATATGATGCTTATCGTCCTTATGAAGCATCCCTTCGCTTTTTTGAAGTTTATCCAGACAGTAATTTTGTTGCCCATCCACGTCATGGTTCAAGACATAATAGAGGATGTGCTATTGATTTAACTTTAGTTGAATTAAAAACTGGCAAAGAAATTCCAATGCCTACAGAATTTGATGATTTCTCAGAAAAAGCAAATTCAACCTATAATAACTTATCTGACACCATTATCAAAAACAGAACTTTCCTTTTCTCAATTATGAATCATTTTGGATTTTCATACTATCCAAATGAATGGTGGCATTTTGATTATAAAGGCTGGAATTCTTATCCTATAATGGATATTAGATTTGAAGAGTTAGAACCATAAATCAATTATTATTAATAGGGATAAACCGACTAACAAATAGCATAATAAAAATAAATAATAATCAAAATTAAATTTAATTCATTAAAAATAAATCATGTAATTTTGCACCCAAACAAAAATAATTTGATATGAAAAACAAAAAATGGAAAAAATTCATAATAACATATTTTTTAACTTTATTTGTGTCATGGTTATTGTTCTTCCCTATTGACGTTATGCTTTATGGATACAACGTTGCTCCACAATCTGTTTCAAGATATCTTATTGCAAATTTTTTCTGCATTTCAATTATAATTTTTGTTTTTATAAATATCGTCAAATACTTCAATTCCACTTTCCTAAGAAAAAAAATGGTATTACGCTTTTTCTTAGAAGCATTAACAGCTATTATTATTTCTAACATTATACTATATATTTTCCAATACATATTTATAGTTAGAATTGAATTGAATGACTATATTAGGTTATTAAAAGATGCCAATGCTTTTTTCACTAATAGTTTAGAAGATATATTTACAATGCTATTTATTGAAACCATATATATGCACTATCAACGTATTGAAACTGACTTGGAAAGAGAAAAATTCAAATATAACCTGTTAAGAAATCAATTAAATCCTCATTTCCTTTTCAACAGTTTAAACACATTATCTGCCATGGTTTATACAAAAACACCAGAAGAAAGTGTTGATTATATTGACAAGTTATCTGACTTTTACCGTTATGTATTAACCAATGAAGGGAAAAACTTAATCTCATTAAAAGAAGAAATAGAACTTATCAATAAATATGGAGATATTCTAAAAACTCGTTTTATGGATGGTTTTGTTTTAAACATAAACTTAAATGAAAAAGATCTGAATAAAAAAATATTGTTTATGTCATTGCAACTATTGGTTGAGAATGCAGTTAAACATAATATAGCTTCAAAAGAAGAGCCGTTAATAGTGAGTATTTATTCTGAAAATGATTTTATTATCTGTTCAAATAATAAAATTATTAGGTCTGACAACGTCATTTCAACGGGTATTGGCTTAGACAACCTGAATGAGAGATATAAAATTATTTCAAAGAAAGAAATTACTATTATTGAAGAAAAAGAAAAATTCACAGTAAAAATTCCAATGATATGAAAGTAGTTATAGTTGAAGACGAACCTTTGGCACAAGACTTTTTAAGTAAGCTATTAACATCAAAGTATCCAGAGATAGAAATTATAAAAGTCTTAGATTCTGTAAAAGATAGCATATCTTATTTTTCCAAAGCAGAAAATGAAGCAAATTTAATATTTATGGATATACATCTCAAAGACGGAAATTGCTTTGAGATTTTTGAAAAAACAAAAATAAACACTCCCATAATATTTACTACAGCTTTCGATGAATATGCAATAAAAGCCTTTGATGTCAACAGCATATCCTACATTCTTAAACCACTAAGTGAAAACAAGATAAAAAAAGCTATGGAGAAATTTTATCAAACAAAACATCAAAATGATGATGCCAATAAAATTGAAAAATTAATATCAATATTTAAACCAGAGCAAAACTACAAAAAGCGATTAACAGTAAAATTGGGAGATAAAATAATTGTTATTGAAGAAAAAGACATAGCCTATTTCATTGCCGAAGGTCGAACCTGCTACCTCTACACCAAAGATAATAACAAATATATTGTAGATTCTTCTTTAGAAACACTAAACACTCAACTCAATCCCACAAACTTCTTTCGCATTTCAAGAGATTGCATAACCTCTTTCAATTCAATAAAAAATATCTCAAAACATTTTAAGGGACGATTAACCATATCCCTAATCCCACAATACGAAAAGAATTTCATAATAAGTCAAGAGAGAGTTTCTGACTTTATGAAATTTATTAATGGAGAATAAAAATCCTTTTTATCCAATTCAACTCTTAAATATCCCAACTCACCCTAATACTATCCCTTTTCAGTCAAATTTAATTTACGATTAAAACAATTGGAAATATTTTTGCAATCAGAAAATTTATAGAATAGTAATAAAATACTGAATCAATATTTTTTCTTTGGACAAAAAATAATATAGAACAAATAGTTTTACCATATTATTAATCCAATTCAAAAATTTGAACTATTAAACAATTAATTTCATGTTAATTGTTTTAGTTAAACAATAATGTGTATATGTGGTTGCCTCTTTTGGGGCAATCACTTTTTTATGCCAATTAAATTTTAATTCTTTACAAATAATTACCATGTTGTCAATTTCCTATTTCAGCACATCATTATCCCAACTCACCCTAAATATATTCTATTTCATACAAATATAATTTTCATTAAAAACTTTTGCACCTAATTTTGCACTCAGAAAATTTATAGATAACAAAAAAATACTGAATCTATATTTTTCTTTTGATAAATAATTAAAAAAATTATCAATTTCCCAATCAGAACTATTCAGTAATCATTCATCATCTGTTGATTGCTTTAGTTAAACAATAATAAATGTATGTGATTGCCTCATTCGGGGCAATCACTTTTTTATGCCAATTAAATTATTAATTCTTTATAAATAGTTACCATGTCAGTTTCCTATTTCAATACATCATTATCCCAACTCAACCTAAATATATCCTATTTCAGTCAAATTTAATTTTCATTGAAAACTTTTGCACCTAATTTTGCACTCAGAAAATTTATAGAGGACAAATAATAAATATTGAATCTATATTTTCTTTGGATAAAATAACATAAACCTATAAGTTTTTATCATATTATAAATCCAATTCCAAATCTGAACTATTCAACAATTAATTTCATGATTTAATTGTTTTAGTTAAACAATAAATATGTGTGTGTGATTGCTTCTCTTGGGGCAATCACTTTTTTTATACCAATTAAATTTTAATTCTTTAAAAATAATTATCAGGTCAATCTCCTATTTCAACACATCATTATCCCAACTCACCCTGAATATATCCCATTTCAGTCGAATCTAATTTTCATTGAAAACTTTTGCACCTAATTTTGCACTCAGAAAATTAATAGATAACAAACAGAAAATACAGAATCTATTTTTTTTCTTTGGATAACAAATACTAAAAGCATCAATATTAATCACAAAATGTTTTTCTTATTAATAAATCCAAAAAACAAATCAGAACTATTCAGTAATCATTCATCTGTTGATTACGTTAGTTAACAATAATAATCGACTGTGATTGCTTCTCTTGGGGCAATCACTTTTTTATATAGTATAATAATAATAAATAGCACAAGTCTTTTTTTAACTTCAATACACCATTATTCCAACTCACCCTAAATCTATCCCATTTCAGTCAAATATAATTTTCACATTAAAATCACTTATCTAAATTTGCTCCATCAAAAACTTATAAATTTTAAATGAGGATAAAACAAAAGTAATCCTCTAATTTTACTAATAAAAAAAGAAAGGAGTAATTTATGTCTATTCGTTACATACGCATAATGCGTAAAATTTCGGTTGGAGCCACACCAGGGAATAAATTCTTGGCAAAAATCTTTATGGGTGAAGCCTACGACTTCAACAAAATTGCAGCAATTATTGCAGAAACAAGTGCAATGTCAGAAGGTGATATTATGAGTGTTCTAAAACAACTTGAAAAAGTTATCAGTTGGCAGCTCTTAATGGGTCACCCAGTAAAGTTAGGAATGTTAGGAACTTTCTATCCAGGCATTTCAGCAAAAGCTGTTAACACTTTCGAAGAAGTTACCCCAGAAACAATTCGCAGGATTTATTGTCGTTTTCGTCCTTCAGTTTGGTTAAACAAAGAGTTGAGAGAAGCTAAAAAGTCAATTGAAGAACTCGATGTTAAAGGTTACCAACCAAAACCTACCCCTCCAACAGGAAACTAAATCAATTTAATAACCTGTTTTTGTTAAAACTAAGACCCCAAAAGCAAAAAAAGTGACATTCTTATAATAAAAAAGAGTGTCACTTTTTCTATCTCAGAGATTAATTAAACAATTCAAATTAACTGACAAATAAAATATCTAGCGTAAACTTTCTATTTAAATACAAAAAAACTAAATTTGCAAATAGAATTAGAGTAAAAAACCTAAATAAATTCAAAGTTAAAATAGAAACAATAACTTAATTATTTATGAAAACAGGAAACAAAAGTTTCATTAGCGGTGTTATATCTTCAAATTCAAAATATGAAATAAGATTAATCTAAAAAAGTAAAAAACATGAAAACTAATTTTATTACTAAAACTAAAATCTTTATTTTAGCATTAATTATTACTTTGAATGCAAATATTGTTTTCTCACAGGTAGATGGGACCAATTTTGATTTCAATGCATACACTCCAGGCAACTACGCAGGATGGAGAGGATATAAGGGAACAAATGCCACTTCGTCACCTTACACAACTCCAACCCTTGGAACATGGACAGGCTATAACAATCCTGCTGACGTTTTACTTGGTTCTACCCCATGTTTTGTTATTAATTCAAATGTTAATGAAACAGATCCATTAGTTCCTGCCTTAAAAAAAATTCCTATAGGTTACACTCGAAGTACTCGCATCAACTGTAACCCTGTTGGAACATCTCCCAATGCCAATGCCAATATGCTTACCTATGATTTGGATGTAACAAACCAAAATTGTTTGTTAACTTTCAACTTTGCTATGGTATTAAATGATGCAGGACATGATGGTTGGGATAATCCATTTTTCATGATAAAAGTTATGTCTTTAGATCCAATTACAGAGCAAGAGACAGGTTTAGTTGAGACTTGTGCAACATTTGAAGCAATGGGAAAAGAAAATCCAATTCCTCCTGGTTTTGCAACCTATTCAGACGGGATATGGCAAAATTGGAAACAAATATCAATGAACTTAACTAATTACATTGGAGAAAAAGTGAGGATTAAAGTTATTTTGGCTTCTTGTGCATACACAGTTCACTATGCCTATGGATATTTTGTAGGTAAGGTAGGCCCCTCCGTTTTAACAGTTA